>UMIP01094086.1_pt1 | contig 70807 bp, 56 predicted proteins | sample 1965751 | NCBI WGS metagenome assembly UMIP01 (sample SAMEA4836117, study PRJEB28245) | human gut metagenome | biome: gut microbiome; material: fecal sample | place: Denmark | collected 2008
GTACAGTTTTGCGGATACCTCTTTTCCTGAAAAAAAAGAATCTACGGTTTGCCTGCTTTGACAAAAGGCGCGCATGTCAGCAGTTATACTGGAGAAAAAAAGGTCGCAGGAAAGGACATGCCATGGAATCTCAATATTGGAATGACGAAGTGCAGCAGTCGGCATGGCTGCTGGATTATGACCGAAGATGTATGCTGGACTGTGCGGATACGTTTCAAAATCTTGCTGCGGTTATGGGTGAGATGAACTGGGAGCTGGAGCAGGAAAAAACGCCGGACGATCGGGAAGAGCTGCTTCGGCGCAGACAGGCGATGGAGAGCCGGAAACAATATGCGGCGCATATGCGTCAGATGGCGGGAATGCTGCAGTCGGTAGCGGATACGTCCGTTCAGCTGATCCGGCTGGGCGGTCGGCAGGAAAAGCAGATTGTGCGCGCCCTGGCGGGAGAAGGCATTGTAGTAGAGGATATTTATCTGCTGCGGGGAAAAGAGGACAGGCTGCAGATCACGATATCTGTCCGCCTGACAAAGAACAAAAGCATGACGGTAGAGGAAATTGCCGGGTATTTGTCGGTGCTGATGGATATCCGGCTGGTGCCGCAGAAGAGGAATCCATATTTTGTCGGAGAAGAATCCGTGAGTCTGTATTTTGAGGAAGAGCCGATTTTCAGCTGTTTGACAGCGGCGGCATGCGCGACGGAAGAAACGGAGAGTGTCTCCGGGGACAGCTATTCTTTTCTGGAAACGGACGACAGCGTTGCCATGATTTTGTCGGATGGAGTTGGTTCCGGGGAGAGCGCGGCGCGGGACAGCGGCAGGATTGTAGACTTGACGGAGCGGATATTGGATGCGGGGCTTGGACCGGATATGGCGATGCTTTTTTTAAATGGGATGGCAGGCGCGGAGGGGGACGAAAACCGGATGGCGACGCTTGATCTGTGCCGGATTGATCTTTATCGGGGGGAGTGCGAGACGGTGAAAGCTGGCGGGGCAGCAGGGTTTATCAAGCGCAGCGACCGTGTGGAGAAAATTCAGAGCAGGCAGCTGCCGCTCGGCATGTCGGCGTCAGAGGACATCAGTGAAAAAAAGTGGCAGTTAAACAGCGGCGATCTGGTCATTTTGGTTTCGGATGGTGTAGTGCAGAACTGGCCGTGTGGGGACGGGGAATATCTGTTGGAGCAGAAAATTGCTTCGTTGAACGTCAGCTCACCGGTCGACCTGGCAAACCTGATTTTGCGTTATGCAATCCGCCAGTGCGGCGGCAAAATCCGAGATGATATGACGGTTTTAGTTACGGGAATCTGGAAAAACGAAGAACGGGAGATAGAGGATATAGAATAAGAAGTTTCACTGGACAAACATCTGAGGTATAATGTAGGGGCACAAAGGAAAAGCAAGGGCTGCCGAAGGCAGCAATTGGTTTTCGTGTGCCCCTAACGAGAGTGCAAAGAGCGCGTCAGCGCGGGCACTCGAGTTTATCAGCAGAAAGGAAAAGCAAGGGCTGCCGAAGGCAGCAATTGGTTTTCGTGTGCCCCTAACGAGAGTGCAAAGAGCGCCCAGCGCGGGCACTCGAGTTTATCAGCACAAAGGAAAAAAGGAGACTGCAGGATGGATCTGACGGAAAAAATTCTTTTCTATATGAAGCGGTATCATATGATCCCGGAAAATAAAAATATCGTAGTCGGACTTTCCGGGGGAGCAGATTCCGTCTGCCTGCTGTATGTGTTGGTTGCGCTGCGCAAGAAGCTGGGACTGCAGCTGTGCGCGGTGCATGTTCATCATGGCCTGCGCGGGATAGAGGCCGATGCGGATGAGGCGTATGTGCGCGATATTTGCCGGGCGTGGGATGTGCCGTTAAAGGCAATACGGATTGATGCGGCGCTGCTGGCGAAACAGTGGGGAATCGGTTGCGAAGAAGCCGGACGCCGGGCACGCTATGAAATTTTTGAAGAGTGCTTACAGGAGATGGGCGATTGTCACGGTGCAATTGCGGTGGCGCATCATCGGGACGACTGCGCGGAGACGCTTTTGTTTCACATGTTCCGCGGCACTGGTCTGGACGGAATGGCAGGGATTCGCCCGGTGCGAAAGACGGAACGGGAAAGCATGATTATCCGTCCGCTTTTGGAAACTGGAAAGACAGAAATAGAAGGCTTTCTCCAGGAAAAAGGGATTTCCTGGCGGATAGATTCTACAAACACCGGAGAAGATTATACAAGGAACCGAATCAGGAATCGGGTTCTGCCGTATGCGGAAAAGAAAATTTGCAGCGGAGCCGGAGCACATCTGGCGAAAGAGGCACAGCTCCTGGCGGAGACGGCGGATTTTGTGCGCAGCTGCACCCGACAGGCGCTGGAACGCTGCAGGGTGGAAGCAGGTGCTTTGAAAACGAATGTGTGCGGCAGAGAGAGAGTAGAGCATGTGGGGCGAAAAAAAGTAACTGCGGAGCATACGAGATACGATAAACAGACTATAATAAAATTAAATATCAAACTTCTGCAACAGGAAGATATTTTCCTGCAGAAGCAGTGCGTGCGGGAATGTCTGCTGGAGATCGGCACGGGGCGCGACCTGACGGCAGCGCATATCGAAGCGGTGTGGCACCTTGTAGGGACGGACTGCCAGAGCGGTAGGAAGCTGCGGATTCCAGCGTGTCAGCTCGAGGTGGAGCGGCAGTTTAGGCTGCTGGTATTTCGCAGGTTGGAGCGGCAGCAGGACGCATTGCCGGAGCAGCAGGACGCATCGCCGGAGCAGCAGTTTGACCGGGGCGGGCAGGTTGGGTTTCAGACCGCAGAGCTTCCGCTCCCAGAGCATTCTGGCGAGCTGCATGTTCCGGGGATGGGTGTGGTGTCAGTGCGATACCTGCAGCGGGACGAGCCGACAGCAGGTGAAAAAAATACCGCAGCAGGCGAAAAAAATACTGCGGCAGGCGAGGAAAGCGGCGCTGCTGTTAGTGCTTTTTTAAAAAATATCCCTCAAAAAAAGTATACGAAATGGTTGGATTATGATAAAATAATACAATCTGTCGTATTTCGAACGCGCAGGAGCGGAGATTATCTGACAATCGATGATAATTTTTCAAAAAAAAGCTTAAAGAAATATATGATCGAAGAAAAAATTCCTGCAAATGAGCGGAACAGTATGATGGTGCTGGCAGACGGGAATCACATTATCTGGGTACCGGGCGGAAGAATCAGCACATACTATCGGGTAACGGAGCAGACGAGGGTGATTTTGGAAGTTACCTGTATGGAGAAGCAAGAATAGAACAGAAAAACCAAGGAGGATTTGGGCATGGCAGAAAGAGTTGAAGTGATGTTGTCGGAAGAAGAGGTAGACAGAAGGATTCAGGAGATTGGTGAGCAGATCAGTAAAGATTATGCCGGAAAACAGGTTCATCTGGTATGCGTATTAAAGGGCGGCAGCTTTTTCTTATGTGAACTGGCAAAGCGGATTACCGTTCCGGTATCCCTGGATTTCATGTCGGTATCCAGCTACGGCGGTGATACCAAATCAAGCGGAGTTATTAAGATCGTAAAGGATCTGGATGAGCCTCTGCGCGACAAGGATGTTATTGTTGTGGAGGATATCGTGGACTCCGGACGTACCCTGAGCTATCTGCTGGATATGTTAAAGGCACGCGGACCGAAGTCCATGGCACTCTGCACGCTTCTGGATAAGCCGGATCGCCGTGTGATCGATGTAAAGGTAGATTATACCGGATTCCAGATTCCGGACGAATTTGTGGTAGGCTATGGTCTGGATTACGACCAGCGTTACCGCAACCTTCCGTACATCGGAGTGGTAAAATTTGATTGATGCAGGCTTTTAGCCGAAGGAGGATGCAGTGAACAAAAACGGCAGAGGAATGAATCTCGTCATTTCCCTTTTGCTTATTGTGCTCCTGGTTTTCTGGTTTTCGGGAATACTGCGCAGCATGGAGGATACCTGTACACAGGCGGAATTCAATCAGATGCTGGATACCGGAGAAATATCGGGAGCTGTAGTAGTGCAGAACCGGGAAGTGCCGACCGGTTCCGTGGAGGTACATCTTACCTCGGGAGACGAAAAGGTGCTGGTGGTATCGGATGTCAATCCGGTGCTGGAGGAGCTGGAAACGGCAGGAGTCAAGACGATCGTGAGGGATGTGCCCGGCGATAATATATTTTTAACGTCCATCCTGCCTGCGCTGATCACTGTGGGCGGTGTGCTTTTGATCTTCATGATGATGAATGCACAGAATGCCCAGATGAATGGCGGCAATAAGATGATGAATTTCGGCAAAAGCCGTGCGCGGCTGAGCCTGGCAGGCGACAGCAAGGTTACATTAAAGGATGTTGCCGGACTGAAGGAAGAGAAGGAAGACCTGCAGGAGATCGTTGATTTTTTAAGAGATCCGGGCAAGTTTACAAAGGTCGGGGCGAGAATCCCCAAGGGTGTTTTGCTGGAGGGACCTCCCGGAACCGGTAAAACCCTTCTGGCAAAGGCGATTGCGGGCGAAGCAAACGTTCCGTTTTTCTCCATTTCCGGTTCTGATTTCGTGGAAATGTTCGTCGGTGTCGGTGCTTCCCGTGTTCGGGATTTGTTCGAAGAAGCGAAAAAAAATGCACCATGTATCGTGTTCATTGATGAAATAGACGCGGTGGCGAGACGACGTGGAACCGGTATGGGCGGCGGTCATGATGAAAGAGAGCAGACGCTGAATCAGATGTTGGTAGAGATGGACGGTTTCGCTGCAAATGCAGGAATCATCGTAATGGCAGCGACAAACCGCGTAGATATCCTGGATCCGGCGATCCTGCGTCCCGGCCGATTTGATCGAAAGATCGCAGTCGGACTGCCGGATGTTGGAGGAAGAGAGGCGATCCTGCAGGTTCACGCGAAAAATAAACCCTTGGGTGATAACGTGGATTTAAAACAGATCGCTCAGACAACGGCAGGATTTACCGGAGCCGATCTGGAAAATCTGTTAAACGAGGCGGCAATTGTAGCAGCAAAGGATAACCGGTGCTTTATCAGTCAGGAGGATATCAAGACTGCTTTTGTAAAAGTAGGAATCGGAACAGAACGAAAGAGCCGTATTATTTCTGATAAAGAGCGTAAGATCACAGCGTATCACGAATCCGGACATGCGATTTTGTTCCATGTGCTGCCGGATGTCGGACCGGTTTATTCGGTGTCGATCATTCCGACCGGCGCAGGTGCAGCAGGTTATACGATGCCGCTGCCGGAGCGTGACGATATGTTTATGACAAAGGGTCGCATGCTGCAGGAGATTATGGTATCCCTGGGCGGAAGAATCGCGGAAGAAATTATTTTTGATGATATTACCACCGGCGCATCCAGTGATATCAAAAAGGCGACACAGATTGCGAAAAAGATGGTAACACGGTACGGAATGTCTGAAAACGTAGGTGTGATCTGCTATGATGATGACGATGATGAAGTGTTCATCGGACGGGATCTGGCGCATGCAAAGGCCCACAGCGAGCTGGTGAGCGGGGAGATCGACAGAGAAATCCACCGGATTATCGACGAGTGTTATGCAAAGGCAAAGGCATTGATTCTGGAAAACAGTGATGTGCTGCATAAGAGCGCACAGCTGCTTCTGAAAAAAGAAAAGATCAGCCGCGCAGAATTTGAAGCGCTGTTTGAAAAGCAACCGGAAGATTTCTTCGCGTAAATGGTAAATAGTCACAAAAACAAAAACGAAAATTTGTGATATTTGTGAAAACGGAGAATATACAAAAAGGGTCGGGTCTGCTATTATACTCTTTGTAACCCCCCCCCAATACATTATATATTTTTGCTATACCCCATAAGAAGAAATACCTTCTCTGAAAAGGACAGCTTAACGGCTGTCCTTTTATCATGCGGCAGAATATCCTTATGCTGCGATATGGCGCTGGAGCAGGATTTTGGCTTGCCATTCCGAAAACGGTAGTATAAAATGGGTCTGTAAAGGATAGGTAAAGAAAATCATGGAATTTAATCGTTTTTTCAGTGATCAGAAATATATGAATGAGATGCGCCCTGTTTTCAGTAAAAGGGCGCTTTATAGTGATACGACAGAAAATTATGTGACGCCGCCGGAGCCTGCACCCTACAGCAGGGTAAAGATCGCATTCCGCACCAAGCGCAGCAATGTCGATCGCGTTTTTTTAGTCTGTAAAGGGCAGAAAAATCTGATGTTTAAGGCATCATCAGACGCGCAGTTTGATTATTATGAAGTAAAGCTGCAGCTGGATAATGAAAAGATCAGCTGGTATTTTGAAATTCAGGCAGGTGCGATCACCTGCTATTACGATTTTCGTGGTGTGGTAAAACGGCCGGATGAGCACTACAATTTCGTCCTGATTCCTGGCTTTGATACGCCGGACTGGGCGAAGGGTGCCGTGATGTATCAGATTTATGTGGATCGCTTCTGCAACGGGGATCCGACAAATGATGTCCTGACAAATGAATATCATTATATCGGCGCAAAATCACAGCATGTAGAGGACTGGTACCGGTATCCGTCCTCAATGGATGTGCGTGATTTTTATGGCGGAGATTTACAGGGCGTGTTGGATAAAATGGATTACCTGGAACAGCTCGGCGTGGAGGTTATTTATTTCAATCCGCTGTTCGTTTCGCCTTCCAACCATAAATATGACAGCCAGGATTATGACCATGTGGATCCGCACTGCGGAAAGATCGTAAAGGATGGCGGACGGCTTCTGGAGGACTGGGAAACAGATAATACCCACGCAGACCGTTATATCCTCAGAACCACAGACAGCGAAAATCTGGAAGCAAGTGACAGATTACTGATCCAGGTCATTGAGGAAGCCCATAAACGTGGAATACGGGTAATTCTGGACGGTGTATTCAATCATTGCGGTTCCTTCAATAAGTGGCTTGATCGGGAGCGGATTTATGAAAACAAGCCCGGCTATGAGAAGGGCGCGTATATTTCAGAAGACAGTCCATATCATGATTACTTCAGTTTCCATGACAATAACCGGTTCCCATATAATCCGACCTATGATGGATGGTGGGGCCACGATACACTTCCCAAGCTGAATTATGAGGGATCCAGACAGCTTGAGGACTATATTTTGCAGGTCGCGAGAAAATGGGTATCTGCGCCCTTTCATGCAGATGGCTGGAGATTGGACGTTGCGGCAGATCTTGGACATTCCCCGGAGTATAACCACCGGTTCTGGGCAAAATTCCGGGATACGGTCAAGGAGGCCAATCCCCATGCATTGATTGTTGCGGAGCATTACGGAGATCCGTCTTCCTGGCTGCAGGGAGATCAGTGGGATACGGTTATGAACTATGACGCATTTATGGAGCCGGTCAGCTGGTTTTTAACAGGCATGGAGAAGCACAGCGATGATTATCGGCAGGATCTTCTGGGAAACGCGGACAGCTTTGTGGGCGCAATGGCATATCACGGAGCAAATATGGCGATGCCGTCCTGGTTAACTGCCATGAATGAGCTCTCCAACCATGACCATTCCAGATTTTTGACCAGAACAAACCGTCGTGTCGGCAGAACGAACAGTCTCGGCGCAGAGGCGGCAAATCATGATGTAAAAAAAGCAGTGCTTCTGGAGGCTGTTGTCATGCAGATGACATGGCCTGGCGCGCCTACGGTTTATTATGGCGACGAAGCGGGCGTCTGTGGCTTTACCGATCCGGATAACCGCCGTACCTATCCGTGGGGCAGGAAAGATAAAGAGCTGATCAACTTTCATCGGGAGATCATCCGGATTCATCGTCAGAATAAGGAATTTAAGACAGGCTCCTTAAAATGTCTGACCCTGGACTATAATTTCCTGGCATATGGGCGATTTACAAAAAATAATCATTCGGTTGTTTTGATCAATAATAATGAAAATGAGATTACAAAAGAGCTTTCTGTCTGGGAGCTGGGGATCCCGCGGGACTGCACGCTGCAGCGGCTGATCCTGACCGGGGAAAGGGGATATGACATCAATCCGATGGAGATAGAAGTTTCAGCAGGACGAATTACGGTGACGATGCCGAAGACATCCTCCATGATTTTGCAGTATCGGACAGAAGAGGAAGAAAAGCCGGTGAAGCCCAAAAACCGGCGCAGCTTCTGGGAGTTTGGCTAAAAAAGGAATATTATGTTAAAACAGTATTTAGAAAAGACGGCGCAAGACGCCAGATGATCATGCTGGTGTAAGGATAGGCACCCGGAATGAAATATCAGTTAGAAAATGCTATATAAAAAAAGCCCGATGATTCGCGGTTGCCCGAAAGAAAACTTTCAGGCGAAGCTGCGAACCGACGGGCTTTTTGCGTGCACACATGGAATGTGGATACCGGCGTGTACGTGTATGTAACGTCGATCAGTCGATAATATTGTCCTCATCCAACGCGATCCACTCGTCGTGCAGACGGTTGCGGATGTCTTTTAAACGTTTGGAGGTATAGAACGTGAAGATAATATTTTCAATTCCAGCGAAGATCAGCGAAATGCCCATGACCTGAACGAACAGGCTGCCGCCCTTTGCAGGGTTGAAGGTCAGGAAAATACCAAACAGCAAATAGACGATGGCAGAGAATAAAAGCAGTCCCCAGCCGGAGAGCTGATAGTGGCGGGCATCCATCGCGGTCTGGATTTTAAATACACTCTCTACGATTTCATAGATACCGACAAGCACCCAGGTAATGGAAAGTATAGCACCGGGATGGGTCAGAAACAAAATACCAAACAGCAGGGCGAAAAGTCCGAGTGCAAGATCGAACTGGAAGCCGATGTGGTAGCTGACGTTAAAGAAGTAGCCGACTATTTTGCTGACGCCGAAAACAACCATCAAAACACCGAGCAGGGTGCAGATAACGTTCATGGAAGTATTGGGCCAGATCAGCAGCACCGTGCCGAAAATGCCAAGCAGCAGGGAGCTGACCAGTGCGAACCATTTGGCACATTTGAAAGCATGCGTGGTTTCATCAACAATATGATTGGAATATCTCATGGTAAAAGTCCTCGATTCCTGCATATTTGCGGATGCGGACACTGTTTTCCGTTCCGTATAAGCTCAGTATAGAACGGCAGCAGGAAAAAAACACCGGTCAGATTTGGAAAAATGAGGAAAAAATGAGCTGCCAGGCAGAAGAAAGCATGGAAGCATACAGGTTCGGAGACAGCACAGAGGAATTGGAAGCGTTTGGTGCTTTACAAATACAGTAAAAAGAGGTTATCATAGTAGGTAATAGGGGAAATGGGTATTTCACGAATGGCACGGGTGAACTGAGAATGGAGAACACATGATCAAACTGGTGGCGACAGATATTGATGGAACATTGCTTCAGAGTGGAGAAAGGGAAGTACCGGAAGCAGTTTTTGTTCAGATCGACAGACTTTTGAAAAAAGGAATATTATTTGCGGCAGCGAGCGGCAGACAGTACAGCAATCTGAAAAATCTGTTTGCTCCGAAGGCGGAAGAGATGACGTTTCTGTGCGAAAACGGTGCGATTCTTTATCGAAAGGATCAGATTTTAAAGAAACGGCCGATGCCGCGCAGCCGAGCAGAAGCGCTTGCAAAGCAGATTCTTGCCAATGACGATATGGAAGTTCTGATTTCCGGAGCCAATACCAGTTATCTGATGCCAAAGCATGACGATTATATTTATCATATTCAGTATTTTTTGGGAAATCGTGTAGAAATTGTTCACAGCCTGGACGAAATTAAAGAGGACATGATAAAGGTATCAGCTTACTGCAGAAGCGGCGCGGCAAAATATGACAAGCCGTTCGGTGATCCGTGGAGAGGAGAGTTCTCAGCGGCGGTTGCAGGAGAAAAATGGCTGGATTTTATGCTGTCGGACAAAGGAACCGGGATGCGGGATCTTTGCGGTGTGCTGGGGATTTCTCCGGAAGATGTGATCGCGATTGGGGATAACTATAACGATCTGCCGATGCTGGCAGAGGTCGGGCATCCGTGGATTATGAAAAATTCGGCACTCGATCAGGCGGGCTTTGGGCAAAGCCATGAATTTTTACGGGCGGAAAGTGTAGAAGAAATTTTGAAAAAGCTTTGAAAGGAAGGGTAACAGGATATGATGGTTTCAACGAGAGGACGATATGCGCTGCGCGTGATGATCGATCTGGCAGAGCATAATAATGGAAAATTTATTCCGCTGAAGGATATCGCGGAGCGGCAGGAAATTTCAGAAAAATATCTGGAAAGCATCGTGAAATCCTTAACGAAGGCAGACGTGCTGGAGGGTCTGCGCGGCAAAGGCGGAGGGTACCGGCTGACCAGACCGGCGGAGGAATACAATGTATATGAGATCCTGAAGCTCACAGAGGGCAGCATGGCTCCGGTGTCCTGTTTAGAGGACGCTGCAAGGGAATGTGAGCGAAGAGGAATGTGTGCGACGCTTCCGGTCTGGGAGGGGCTGGAAAAGGTTGTTCGGGAATATTTGTCGGGTATCACCATTCAGGAGCTGACCAAGCAATGGCAGCCCGGAGATAATTATGTAATTTGAATGACAAAACTGCTTTATTTTGCAAATATTTCACGGTTTGTACGTAGTAAGTAAAGGCAAAATGTGGTATACTATAAAACTGTAAAAAAGCGCTGTTTTATGAAAAAGAGCAAGTGCCGACAAAAGAACGGCATAGATTCGTGTATCGGCACAGGAAGGCCGGAATATGACGAAGGACGAGCGCAAAGAGCAGAAGCGCAAAGAAGCTTTCCGGAAATGGGCACGGCAGCATGCAAAGCTGCGCAGGAATCTGAGAAAGCATGGTGGGGACATTCTGCAGTCCGGCAACTTTAAAAGCACCAATAGCTTTATCCAGCACGGAAGCGTGTCCGTACACAGCCATTCGATCCGCGTGGCGGAATGCAGCTTAAAGCTGGAAAAATTTCTTGAAAAACTTGGCATCCACTGTCACGAACGGGATCTGGTCCGGGGCGCGCTGCTCCACGACTACTTCCTCTATGACTGGCATGACAAGTATTCCCACGAAAAGCTGCACGGCTTTCACCATCCGCATGTTGCGCTGGAAAATGCGAGCCGGGAGTATCAGCTGACGCCGCGGGAACGGGATATTATCCGGAAGCATATGTGGCCGCTGACTCTGTTCCACATCCTGCGCTGTCGGGAAGCATGGGTCGTGACGACTGCGGATAAATACTGCTCCTTGAAGGAGACGCTTCTGGAGCGCAAGGGGCGTAATAAGAACAGAAAGAAATCAGAAAACAATGACGCAGAGGACACTGGCTGAGAGTCTGGCGGCTTATGCAGACAGCGATTACTATCCCTTTCATATGCCGGGACATAAACGGCGGCTTACAGAGATGCTGCCGGATTTTCCGGAGGCGCTGCAAAGGGCGGCGAGACTGGACATTACAGAGATCGACGGATTTGACAATCTGCACGATCCCGAAGGAATTTTGAAAGACGCGGAGGAAAAGGCGGCGGCGCTGTATGGTGCGGACAGCTGTTACTACAGTGTCAACGGAAGCACGGCAGGGCTTCTGACCGCAATTTCAGCAGCGGTGCCGGAGGGTGGAAAGCTGATTCTGGCGCGCAACTGCCACAAGGCGGTTTACCACAGTATTTATCTGCGGCGGCTGACGCCGGTTTATCTGTATCCGGATATCGTGCCGGGGACATCCCTGGCAGGCACGCTGACAAAGGAACAGATCGAAGCTGCGCTGATTCAGAATCCGGACGCATCTGCAGTGCTTTTGACCTCTCCGACCTATGACGGAATCACGGCAGACATTGCGTCGATTGCAGAGACCGTTCACCGGTTCGGGAAGACTTTAATCGTAGATGCCGCCCACGGAGCACATTTCGGATTTCATCCGGGATTTCCCAAAAGTCCGGTCGCACTGGGGGCAGATCTGACGATCGTAAGCATTCATAAGACGATGCCGTGCCTGACACAGACCGCACTCCTGTTGCAAAAAGGCAGCCGGGTCAGTACGGAACGGCTCCGGCTGTTTGAAGGAATTTATCAGACGAGCTCGCCCTCCTATCTGATGATGGCGGCGATGGATTCCTGTATGGACATGGTGAAAAAACATGGCGCAGGACTGTGGGACAGCTTTTTTACGGAAAGAGAACGTTTTCTGGAACGCTGCAGCAGCCTGAAACGGCTGCAGGTTTTGACGGACGGCACGAAATGGAGCCGGAAAATGACGTCAGAAACCGGTTTTTTGATGGATTCCGGCAAAATTTTATCAGAAACTTCAAAAACATGTTTGACCGGAAAGCGTTTTTACGATATTCTTTTAAAGCAATATCATTTGCAGATGGAAATGGCGGCCGGAAATTATGTGACCGCGATTATGACCTGTTGTGATACAGCAGACGGTTGGCAGCGTCTGTGGGACGCCCTGAAAGAGATCGATGATTTCTGTGTCGCCGCGGACGAGCCGGTACAGGAAAACCGTAAGCTGCTTGCGTATCCGGTTTTAAAACAGCAGATCAGTCTGACGGATGCGCTGGATGCGCCCAAAGCGCAGGTGCCGCTTACAGAAGCGGCAGGACAGACAGCTGGTGCGTTTATCAATCTGTATCCGCCCGGAATTCCAATTGTGGCGCCCGGGGAACAGATCACGCAGGAAGCTGTCGATGTGATTACGCGTTACAGGCAAATGAATCTCCCGGTTCAGGGAGTCGATCATGATGCCATAACAATACTCAAATTATGCTAAAAGGAGATTTACAATGAGAAGAACCAAAATTATCTGCACAATTGGTCCGTCGTCTCAGGATGAAGACATGCTTCGTAAGATCATTCTGGCCGGCATGAACGTGGCGAGATTCAACTTTTCCCACGGCGACTATGAAGAGCATGGACTGAAGCTTGAAAGAACCAGAAAGATCAGCCGTGAGCTGAACCTTCCTGTTGCAGTACTGCTTGATACAAGAGGTCCTGAAATCCGTCTGCGCGACTTTGCAGAAGGCAAAGTAGAATTAAAGGCAGGCCAGAAGTTCACTCTGACCACAGAAGAGATCATGGGTACCGCAGAGCGCGCAACCATTACCTATAAGAACCTGCCTCAGGATGTTAAGCCTGGCGATTCCATCCTGCTGGATGACGGCCTGATCGGTCTGAAGGTTGAAGAAGTGCAGGGCGACACAGAAATCGTCTGCACCGTTATGAACGACGGCCCGATCTCCAACCACAAGGGCGTTAACGTTCCCGGCGTAAAATTAAACCTGCCCTTCATCGATGAGAAGGATCATGCAGATATCGTTTACGCTTGCGAAAAGGGCTTCGATTTCATCGCAGCTTCCTTCGTAAGAAGCAAAGAAGACGTACTGCAGATCCGTGAGATCTTAAAGGAGCACAACTCCAAGATCCAGATCATCTCCAAGATCGAGAGCCTGCAGGGTATTCAGAACCTGGAAGAGATCATCGAAGTTTCCGACGGTATCATGGTAGCCCGTGGCGATATGGGTGTTGAGATCCCGATGGAAGAGGTTCCGATCATCCAGAAGAGAATCATCAAGCTGACAACTGCAGCTGGTAAGAACGTTATCACTGCTACACAGATGCTGGATTCCATGATGAAGCATCCCCGTCCGACCCGTGCAGAGGCAACCGACGTTGCAAACGCTATCTACGATGGCACAACCGGTATCATGCTTTCCGGTGAGACAGCAAACGGCGATTACCCGCTGGAAGCTGTTCAGACTATGGTTCGTATCGCAGAGCGCGCAGAAAAGGATATCGACTATGTAGGCCGTCTGCAGAAGACTGGTGCAAGACTTCCTCAGGAGCAGGATACAACCACTTCTATCTGCCACGCAACCTGCACCGTTGCTACTGACCTGAATGCAGCAGCAATCATTCCGGTATCCATGTCTGGCTTTACTTCCGGCATGGTAGCACGTTTCAAACCTAACTGCCCGATCATCGCATGCACAACCAGCCGTCTGGTATGGCGTCAGATGAACCTGCAGTGGGGCGTAACTCCTCTGCTGATCGCAGAAGAGAACACTGCAGAGGATCTGTTCCGTGAAGCAGTTAAGGCTGCAGAGAACGCAGGTCTGATCAAGAAGGGCGACAAGGTTGTCCTGACTGCAGGTATGCCTCTGGGTATCCCCGGCAGAACTAACATGCTGCGTGTTGTAGAGGTTTAATAGACAATAACATACTGCCGCACTGAAGAGGTTCAGCGCGGCAGTTCTGTTTTTACAGGAAGAAAAATTTCGGAGGAGGGGTTTTCTTTCTGTAAAAGCAGGACTGCTGCAGCTTACAGGTCCAAAGGTACAGACAAGACAGATGCAAAAATACGATACAGGGGGTACGGGTATGCAGAAAGCGAAGAAGTACGTCATGGCACTGGATCAGGGAACGACGAGTTCCCGTTGTATTTTGTTTGACAGGAGCGGAAAGGTATGCTCTGTTGCGCAGAAAGAGTTTGCACAGTATTATCCCAAGCCGGGCTGGGTAGAGCACAATCCGATGGAAATCTGGTCGTCCCAGCTTTCCGTAGCGGTCGAGGCGATGGGACAGATCGGCGCGGAGGCGGACGATATTGCGGCAATTGGCATTACGAATCAGCGTGAGACGACGATCTGTTTTTCGAAAAAGACCGGAAAACCGGTTTATCCGGCGATTGTATGGCAGTGCAGGCGGACAGCGGATAAGATCGACGCGCTCAAAAAGGACGGTTTTGACAAAGTGATCCGGGAACGGACGGGACTGATTCCGGACGCTTATTTTTCCGCAACGAAAATCTGCTGGATTCTGGAGCACGTGGAGGGCGCGCGCCAGATGGCAGAGGACGGAGAGCTTTTGTTCGGCACTGTGGACACCTGGCTGATGTGGAACCTGACCAAGGGACAGGTGTTTGCGACGGATTATACCAACGCATCCCGGACGATGCTGTTTGATATCCACAAACGGCAGTGGGATCCGGAAATTCTGGATTATTTTCAGATTCCGAAAAGCATGCTTCCGGAGGTTCTGCCGTCGAGCGGGATGTTTGGCATGACGGAGGAATCCGTGATCGGCGGGGAAATTCCGATTGCAGGAGCTGCGGGTGACCAGCAGGCGGCGCTGTTCGGACAGTGCTGTTTTGATGCGGGCGAAGCCAAAAATACATATGGAACCGGCTGCTTCCTTTTGATGAATACGGGAGAAAAGCCGATTGAATCCCAAAACGGACTGCTGACGACGATCGCAGCGAGCGGCAAAGACGAGGTGCGTTATGCGCTGGAAGGAAGTGTTTTCGTGGCAGGCGCTGCGCTGCAGTGGCTGAGGGATGAGATGCGGATGTTAAAGAGTGCGCCGCAGTCGGAGGAATATGCGTCGGCAGTGGAGGATACCCAGGGCGTATATGTTGTGCCTGCATTTACCGGATTAGGTGCGCCTTACTGGAATCCGTATGCGCGCGGGATTGTGACCGGGCTGACGAGAGGAACTTCGAAGGAGCATTTTATCCGCGCCGTTTTGGAGTCGCTTGCCTATCAGGCGGAGGAAGTCATCGAAGCGATGGAAAAGGACTCTGGAATCGAGCTGAGGGCCCTGCGTGTGGACGGCGGTGCGAGCGCTAACAACTTTTTGATGCAGTTTCAGGCGGATATGCTGCAGAAGCATGTGCTGCGCCCGGAATGTATCGAGACGACCGCGCTGGGAGCCGCTTATCTGGCGGGACTTGCGGTCGGCTTCTGGAAAGATAAGGACGATATCCGAAGCAACTGGGCACTGGAGCGTACCTTTGCACCGGTAATGGAGCCCAAAGACCGCGACAGACGTTTAAAGGGCTGGAAAAAGGCAGTCCGTGCGGCGCTGTATTTCGCCAATGACGAGGAAGAGTAAAAGAAGTAAGCTGTTATGGGAAAAATCTATTATATTATGGGAAAAAGCGCCTCCGGAAAAGATACGATTTACCGGAGATTGATGGAAGATAAAACGTTTGCGTTTCACACGCTGGTGCCGTATACGACAAGACCGATGCGGAGTACGGAAGTAAACGGCAGGGATTATTTTTTTACAGACGAAGCAGGACTGTCCCGGCTGCAGGAAGCGGGCAGGGTAATCGAGCTGCGTTCGTATCAGACAGTGCATGGAATCTGGAATTATTTTACGGTAGACGACGGGCAGGTGGATCTGGCAAACGATAGCTATCTGTTGGTGGGGACGCTGGAATCCTACCGGAAAGTCCAGGCTTACTACGGTTTGGAACAGGTAATTCCGATTTATGTGGAGGTCGAGGACGGACTGAGACTGTCCCGTGCCGTTGAACGGGAACGGGCGCAGAGGGAGCCGAAGTATGCAGAGCTGTGCCGACGGTTCCTGGCGGATGAAGCGGATTTTTCCGAAGAAAAGCTTTCCGAAGCGGGAATTGTGAAAAGATTCCAAAACGACGATCTGGAACGCTGTCTGCAGGAGATTTTCAGGGAAATTACGAAATTGGAAGGAGATGAGTGACATGGCGGGATTTCAGGATATTATCGGGCAGGAACAGATCTGTGAGCATCTGCAAACTGCGCTGAAGCTTCAGAAAGTATCGCATGCCTATATTATCAACGGAGAACGCAATTCCGGCAAAAAATTTATCGCGCGGATTTTCGCCATGGCGCTGCAGTGTACCGGAGAGGGGGAAAAGCCCTGTCAGGTTTGCCGTTCGTGCAGACAGGCACTTTCGGAAAACCATCCGGATATTATCCGGATTACGCATGAAAAACCGAACAGCATCGGTGTAGAGGATATCCGCACGCAGGTCAATAACGATATGGGAATCAAGCCCTACCAGGGACCTTATAAGGTTTATTTGATTGAAGAGGCGGAAAAAATGACGGTTCAGGCGCAGAACGCGCTGTTAAAGACGCTGGAGGAGCCGCCGGAATACGGCGTGATTATTCTGATGACGTCGAGTCTCGAAGCGCTGCTTCCGACGATCCAGAGCCGGTGCGTGCTATTGAATATGCGTCCGGTACGTGATGAGCTGGTGCAGAAATACCTGATGGAGCAGCTGCAGGTGCCGGATTACCGGGCGAAGCTGTGTACGGCGTTTGCGCGCGGGAATATCGGACAGGCAAAGCTGCTTGCATCGAGCGAGGACTTTGACCGGGTGCGGGAAGAGGCGGTGACGCTGCTCAAATATATTAACGAGATGGAAATCACGGAGCTGGCAGCAGCAGTCCGCAAGATTACGGAGTATCAGCTCGACATGACGGATTATCTGGATATCATTTCCGTCTGGTACCGCGATGTACTGATGTTCAAGGCGATGAATGACGCAAATCACTTGATTTTCCGGGAAGAAATACAGTATATTAAAAGGGTGGCTGACAGAAGCTCCTATGAAGGATTGGAAAAAATTCTGGACGCCCTTGAAAAGGCAAAGGCGAGACTGCGTGCAAATGTCAGCTTCGAACTGACGATGGAGCTTTTGTTTTTGACGATTCAGGAGAATACCTGAACATGGAGGTAGATAGATTAGATGGTAAAGGTAATTGGCGTAAGATTTCGGACAGCGGGCAAGATCTACTATTTTGATCCGCTGAACTTTCAGGTAAAAAGAGGCGACCATGTCATTGTAGAGACTGCCAGAGGGGTAGAGTACGGTACGGTAGTCGGTTCCCCCAGGGAAGTTGAGGACGACAAGGTTGTACAGCCCTTAAAGCCAGTGCTGCGCGTGGCGACAGAGCGCGACGACGAGCAGGAAGCCGGAAATAAGGCAAAAGAAAAAGAAGCGTTTAAGATCTGTCAGGAAAAAATCCGCAAGCACGGTCTGGAAATGAAGCTGATCGATGCGGAATATACCTTTGACAACAATAAGGTTCTGTTCTATTTTACGGCGGACGGACGTGTGGATTTCCGCGAGCTGGTAAAAGACCTTGCAGGCGTTTTTAAAACGAGAATCGAGCTGCGCCAGATCGGCGTGCGCGACGAGACGAAGATTCTGGGCGGAATCGGCATCTGCGGCAGAGTGCTTTGCTGTCACAGCCATCTGTCCGAGTTTATTCCGGTTTCCATCAAGATGGCGAAGGAGCAGAACCTTTCCCTGAATCCGGGCAAAATTTCCGGCGTGTGCGGAAGACTGATGTGCTGTCTGAAGCATGAGGAGGAAACCTATGAGGAATTGAACCGCCGTCTGCCCAATACCGGCGATTATGTGACAACGGACGACGGCTTAAAGGGCGAGGTTTCCTCTGTAAACGTCCTGCGCCAGCTGGTCAAGGTGCTGGTTGAGGTCAACGATGAAAAGGAACTGCGCGAATATAAGGTAGAGCAGCTGAAATTCCGCCGCAGACAGCATGGACGCGGACGCAAAAATGGTGAGGGCGACGAGAAAGAAATGAAAGAACTCGAAAAGCTCGAACGCCAGGAGAAGAAGGAAGGAAAATCAAAGCTGGATGACTGACCGGACAAATTTGTTAAAATCAGGCGAACGGATTGACGATTTGCAGAGAAACGGGCTGAAAATCATTCAGGACCCGGGAAGATTTTGCTTCGGAATGGACGCGGTGCTCCTTTCGGGTTTCGCTTCTGCAGGCATCCGGCAGGGTATGCGTGTACTGGATCTGGGAACCGGGACGGGGATTATTCCGCTGCTGCTGTCCGCAAAGACGCAGGCGGAGTCCCTGTGCGGTCTGGAGATTCAGGCAGACAGTGCGGATATGGCGAGGCGCAGCGTTGCCATGAACCATCTGGAGGATCGGATTTCTGTCATACAGGGAGATATCAAAGAAGCAGATAAGCTTTTTGCGGCTGCTTCTTTTGACGTTGTAACGTCCAATCCGCCATATATGATCGGGCAGCATGGTCTGACCAATCCCGAAGCGCCGAAGGCGATTGCGAGACATGAGGTTTTATGTACCTTTGAGGATATCGCAGCGCAGACGGCGCGGCTGCTTGCACCGGGCGGAAGCTTTTATCTGGTGCATCGCCCGTTTCGGCTGGCAGAGCTGATCGTCACCCTGTCGAAATATAAGCTCGAGCCTAAAAGGATGCAGCTGGTGTATCCGTATGCCGACCGCGAGCCGAACATGGTGCTGCTGCAGGCGGTGCGCGGCGGGAAACCGCGGATGACGGTGGAAAAGCCGCTGGTGATCTATAAAGAGCCAGGTGTGTATACAGAGGAGATCTATGGAATTTATGGGTATTAAGGGAGACCGCCCGGAGGGTGCAGCGGACGGACAGTTTTGTACCAGGCGCAAGTGCCGTCGATTGCGCTGCGGTGTTCTGGCAGCAGTGCTTGCGGCAGGGCTTTGCCTGAGCGGATGCCAGGGAAAAAATGTGGAAACGATGGCGGCGTTTGCGGAAAAGGAAGGAACAGAGGACGGCACTGGAGCCGCAGACAGCGTAGACGGCGAGTTCGGGATGTCGAACGAGTCTGGGGCTGAAACCACTGTGGACGGCGACACAGCTGCAAATTCCGGCGCGAGTACAGGCAGTGTAGAGGATGCAGCCACCGTTAAAGAGCTGAATCGCGTCAAGGTAAAGGGCATTTATGTCAGTGGTCCGATGGCGGGCACGGCGGGAATGGACAATCTGATTGCGCTGGTCGATCGTACAGAGTTAAACGCGCTCGTCATCGACGTCAAAAATGACGACGGGTATCTGACCTGTGAGCTGGATGTGCCGCTGGCAGAGCAGATCGGCTCTGAGAAGCACTATATCAAAGACCTTCCGGCGCTCGTGCAGACCTGCAAAGAAAAGAACATTTATTTGATTGCGCGCGTGGTTGCGTTTAAAGATCCGATTCTGGCGGAAAAAATGCCGGAGTGGAGCTTACATAACAGTGATGGAAGCATTTTCCGGGATAAAAGCGGGCTGGCATGGGTCAATCCTTACCGCAAAGAAGTCTGGGAATATCTGGCATCTGTCGGGGAAGCGGCAATAAAAGCCGGATTTGATGAAGTACAGTATGATTATGTGCGTTTTTCGACAGACAGCCGGATGAAGCAGGTAGATTTTGGCGACAGTACGAAGGGAAGAACGAAAACCGAGGCGATCAGCGGATTTACGCTGTATGCCTCGGAGAGAATCCACGCGGCAGGCGGACGGATTTCTGCAGATGTTTATGGTGTTGTGATCGACAGTGAAGAGGATCAGCAGATCGTAGGACAGAACTATGTGGAAATGTCCAGGTCACTGGATGCGATCAGCCCGATGATTTATCCGTCGCATTATGGACCGTATAATTATCAGATTCCGGTTCCGGATGCACAGCCATACGACACGGTGCTCGCAGCGATGCAGGCATCCAAAATGGTGCTGGCCGGGCTTGATCCGAAGACCGGGAAGAAGCCGGTTTCGGCGGATGTGAGTGGGAATGATGCGGTGGATGCAGCGATTGTAGGCGGGGAAGCGGTCAGCGGCAACAATGCGGCGGACGCGGCAGCAGACAGCCAGAGCACGTCCGGCACAACCGCAGTTAGCGGTAACGACGCTGCACAGGATGCAGAGGACGCGCAAGCTGCAGATGGTGCGCAAGCCGCAAAAGACGCGCAAGCCGCAAAAGACGCGGCTGCGAAAACCCCTGCTCTCAGCAGAGAAGAGATCGCCCAGTTGGACCCTACGACCGGCGTGCAGGCGACGGTTCGTCCATGGCTGCAGGATTTTACCGCGACATGGGTAAAGGGGCATATTTCCTATGGCCCGGAGGAAATCCGCGCGCAGATTCAGGCGGTCTACGATGCCGGATATGAGGAGTGGATTCTCTGGAATGCAGCCAACCGCTACACGGAGGGCGGACTGCTGACACAGGAGGAAGAGGAACAATGACGGGAATTTTATATTTGTGTGCGACACCGATCGGCAATCTGGGCGATATGACGCCCCGCGTGGTGGAAACGCTGCGCAGCGTGGATCTGATTGCGGCGGAAGATACGCGAAACAGCCTGAAGCTGATGACGCATTTTGAAATTCATACTCCTATGACAAGTTATCACGAATATAATAAAGTGGAAAAAGCATATACGCTGATTGCAAAGCTACAGGAGGGACAGAATATTGCGCTGATTACGGATGCGGGGACGCCGGCGATCTCCGATCCGGGCGAGGTGCTCGTGCGGATGTGTCTGGAAGCAGGAATCCGGGTGACGAGCCTGCCGGGTGCGGCTGCATGTATCACGGCGCTCACGATGTCGGGGCTTTCGACCAGACGGTTTTGCTTTGAAGGTTTTTTGCCGCCGGATAAAAAAGAGCGCACCGAAATCCTGGAGGATTGCCGGGAGGAGAGCCGGACGATGATTTTTTATGAAGCGCCCCATCATCTGAAAAAAACGCTGCAGGAGCTTGCGGCGGTGCTGGGCGACCGGAAAATTACGTTATGCCGTGAACTGACAAAGCGGTTTGAAACGGTGATGCCGACGACGATTTTTGCCGCGACGGACTATTTCGAAACGAACGATCCGCGAGGAGAATATGTCCTTGTGATCGAGGGAAAAAGCTACGAGGAAAAGAAACAGGAGGCACAGAAAAACTGGCTGGAAATGCCGGTGGAGGAACATGTTGCACTGTATGAAAGCCAGGGCTTTGACCGGAAGGAAGCCATGAAAAAAGCGGCAAAAGACAGGGGCGTGAGCAAGCGCGACATCTATCAGAGCCTGCTTTAAAAAATACTGGAAAACAGTTGACAACTGATAGGATGGATAATATACTTTGAATGTCAATTCACTGAAATATGATTTGGAATTAAAGGAGATAGTATTATGTTAGAGAGAATCGCAGGCATTATTCGCGAGCAGCTGAATCTGGACAATGTTGAAATTACAGAGGAAACCTCTTTTAAAGATGACCTGGATGCAGATTCCCTGGATCTGTTTGAACTGGTTATGGCATTTGAAGAAGCTTACAATGTTGAGATCCCTTCCGAAGACCTTGAGAAGCTGGAAACCGTCGGCGATGTTATGGATTACATCAGAGATAAAGAAATCGACGCTTAATTTACGATAGAGATTATGAACAGGGAAAACGGGCTGTTTTGTCGAAAGACAGGCAGCCCGTTTTAGCGTGGCAGAAAAATACGTGGCATGGAAAACGTCAGCACAGACGTGGAGTACAGTAGAGCTTTTGCGTACGTTTTGCGCTCGCTTGACATGGCACTGCAAAAGGAATATGCTTAAACCACTGGGAAAGGCAAACAGGGGAAGTGCGATTTTTTGCAGATAAAAAGGAGGAGCCGATTATGGAATTCAAGGGATGCAAAAAGTCGACGCAGCCTGAGACAGGCAGAGGCCGGACAGAATTTTACAATTCATTCAGGAGAGAAGAAGAAACATGAAGTACGATTTTACATCAGTGATCGACAGAACGGGAAAGGATTCCATCGCATGGGAAAACATTCCGGTGCCGAATGCAGAGATTGCAGAGGGGTTTGACCGGATTCCGATGTGGGTGGCGGACATGAATTTCCAGACAGCACCGTCAGTTTGCGAAGCGATTACGAAGCGTCTGGAGCATCAGGTGTTCGGATATTTTGATCCGTCCGAGGAATATTACAACAGCATCATCAATTGGCAGAAGGTCCGCAACGGTGTTGAAGGGCTGACAAAAGAAGCGATCGGTTATGAAAATGGCGTGCTGGGCGGTGTTGTCGCTGCGCTGCAGGCATTTTCTGCACCGGGCGAGGCAATCCTGGTTCATTCTCCGACGTATACCGGATTTACCAGTGTCCTGAACAATAATGGACGCCGGGCAGTACATACCGAACTGAAACGGGATGCAGAGGGCATCTGGCGGATGGATTATGAGGATATGGATAAAAAGCTCAAAGAAAACCATATTCATCTGGCAATTTTCTGTTCTCCCCACAATCCGAGCGGACGTGTCTGGGAACGGGAAGAAATTGAAGCTGCGATGGAGGTTTATCGTAAAAACGACTGTATCGTTATTTCGGATGAAATCTGGTCAGACCTGACACTGGGCAATCGTCAGCATATTCCGACACAGACGGTTTCCGAGGATGCAAAAAACAGAACGATTGCAATGTATGCGCCGACGAAAACCTTTAATCTTGCCGGACTGATCGGTTCCTATCATATTGTATACAACCTGTATCTTCGAGATCGGATGAACAAGCAGACCTCGCTGTCTCATTATAACAATATGAATATTTTTTCCATGCACGGACTGATCGGTGCCTACAGTAAGGATGGTCAGGAATGGGCGGATGAGCTGAAAGCTGTACTGACAGAAAATATGGAATGGGCATATGATTTTATCACGAAAAACTGGGATGGTGTAGAGCTTGCAAAGCCGGAGGGCACTTATATGCTGTATCTGGATTGTCATAAATGGTGTGAAGCACATCATAAGACAATGGATGAGCTGCTGCAGGCAGGTGTTAAAGTCGGTGTTATCTGGCAGGACGGCAGAGCATTTTTCTACCCGGATAGCATCCGGATGAATCTGGCGCTGCCATTTTCGAGAGTGCAGGAGGCCTTTCATCGTCTGGATAAATATGTTTTTAGGGCAGAAGCATAAAGGAGCAAAGTAAGGCATAACGAAAGGAGAACCGTAAGATGAACAGAGAAGTGACAATGGAACTTCTGGAAAAGTACGGAAAAGAATTTGTACAGGATCGTGCAAACCGCGTTGCTCAGAACGCAGTTGTGGGCAAGGGCGTAAATGCAGCTGCAACAGACAGTAGTGTAGAAAGAGAGATTGCGAATACATTTTCTATCAGCCTGGAGCAGGGCAAGATTACCAACCAGAAAAAGAGCGGCCGCTGTTGGATGTTCGCAGCCTTAAACTGCATGCGTTTTCAGGTAATGAAGCACTGCAATCTGGAAACTTTTGAGTTGTCCCAGAACTATACCCTGTTTTATGACAAGCTGGAGAAATCCAACTATTTCCTGAATACAATTCTGGATACTCTGGAAGAGGATACAGACAGCCGGTTGATCGCACATTTGCTTTCCGCACCGTTAAATGACGGCGGGCAGTGGGATATGCTCTGCGCAATCGTAGACAAATACGGACTGGTTCCGAAGGAAGCGATGCCGGAAAGCGAGATTTCCTCCAACACAAACGAAATGGTATCTTACATGACAGAAAAGCTGCGGGAGTTCGCATGCACGCTGCGGGAAGCATACCGTGCCGGCAGCACCAAAGAAGAGCTGCTTGCAAAGAAGGAAGAAATGATGCAGATTGTTTACAACATGCTTTGCATCTGCCTTGGCAATCCGCCCAAGACCTTTGATTTCGAATACCGTGACAAAGACAAGCAGTTCCATCGGGAATGTGGCCTGACCCCGAAGGAATTCTATGCAAAATATATCGGTCTGAACTTAAATGATTACATCAGCCTGATCAATGCGCCGACTGCGGACAAGCCGTACTACAGAAGCTACACTGTACAGTACCTGGGCAACGTTGCAGAAGGCCGTCAGGTAAGATATGTCAATCTGCCGATCGAAGAGCTGAAAAAGGCTGCAATTGCACAGATGAAGGATGGCGAGCCGGTATGGTTCGGCTGTGACGTCGGCAAGCGCTCCACCAGAGAGAGCGGCGTTATGGATACCAAGATCTTTGCACTGGAAGATCTGTTCCAGACCGACTTCCCTATGACCAAGGCACAGCGTCTGGATTACGGACAGAGCCTGATGACCCACGCAATGGTATTCCAGGGCGTGAACATTGACGAAAACGGACAGCCTAATCGCTGGAGAGTGGAGAACAGCTGGGGACCTGATGCCGGAAGAGATGGCTACTACACTATGACAGACAGATGGTTTGACGAGTATACCTATCAGATCGTTGTAAACCGCAAGTACCTGCCGAAAGAGGTTCTGGAAGCTTACGAGCAGGAGCCGATCGTATTAAAGCCCTGGGACCCGATGGGATCTCTGGCATAAGGAGAAAACGCAAGTCGCGTTTCTTCCAGGAAAAGATATTGCCGGCGCAAAAGCGTCGGTGCGAGAGGAAAGCGCCTTCGGAGAGAAATCTCCGGGGCGCTTTTTTGTGCGATACATCTTGATCTTTCTCGAAATATCGTTTACATTAACTATATGATGTCGGGGGCAAAAGCCCCCGAACTTGATGCCTGCGGATTGTTCCGTGCTGCGCACTCCCACGATCCTGCCCGATAGTCGCATATCGTGGGATTATCATCCCACTTTTATGCTCCTATCTGGGCGGGTCAAGAGGTCTTTCACCCACCTATGAGCAAGCTCATGTGGGCTTAGACCTTTTGAACCTGGCATCAAATATATTCTATTATGGCAGGCGGCTTTTGCAGAGGGAGGGCTGCCCATGCCGTAGAATCTAAAATCTTTTTATTTTTCAAGGTCGGATCGACCAGAGATTTCTATCAGACAAAAACTGAATAAGGAACAGATGGACATGCCGGGAAGACCTTGCAGAAAGGAGTGCCAAAGCGGTCATATGAAGCCGTTCACCTGTGGCGCACTGTGTGAATTGTCCAATAATGTGGTGGAAAAACTGGCGTCGAAGTATAGCAATGTAGAAAAGGAGGTTACGGAAGTTATGGGAGGAAAAGTGCTAAATTATCGGTCGAAAGAGATTTATCTGGAAGGTTGCGCATTTGGAAGAGAAGAAGGAAGAGAAGAAGGAAGAGAAGAAGGAAGAAAAGAAGGAAGAAAAGAAGGACAAAAGGAAAGTATTGTGCAATTGGTAACCAGAAAATATCAGCTTGGAGACAGTCCCGAAAAGATCGCCAAGGATCTCTTGATGAGTGAGGAAGAAGTAGAAGAAATCCTGGGGAAAACAACAGGAAGTCAGCAATAAACAGGCTTCCAATATTTAGAAGAGTGCGTATGCTGTTCTATCTCAAAGAAAATAAGAACAGCCGCAGGCGCGCCGCAAATTCTGAAGCGCCTGTGGCTGTTTTTTTATTCATGACAATAGAATGCTCGCAGAGCGTGCATTCTATTGTTTCATAGGAAAATGCGTCCTATGAAATAAAAACGCGCTACGGGGATGCGCACTCGGCGCAGGGCTAGATGGTTGCCGAAGCAACCGCGCCTCGGCGCGAGAATGTGCCAAGGCACATTCTTTTTTACATTTTATCCTTTCCTTCCCGTCTCGAACAGATAGATTTCACGGCTGACGCGGTTGGCGAGGTCGGCGCTTACTTTGGCGAACAGATCGAGCTGTCGTTTGCGAATTTCCATCGGCGCCTGGGCGAGCTCCCAGCCGATGGCGTCCGCGAGGCGGGCTTTTTCCGCATCCGGCAAAGAGCGGTAACGGGTGCGCGCCTGGGAATAGTCGTCGGTTTTCTCAAGGACGGAGCGCTGCACGGTTCCGCCGGGATAGCGCATGCCCGGATAGCGGGGCATGGGGGCTTCCTGCGGATTGTTGCGGTCTAAGGAGTTTGGCTTGTAGTTGACGCAGCCGGGCGGATTTTTGTATGCCATATAGCCGTCCTGCTGGTCGTTGGCGACAGGAGAAACCGGGCGGTTGACCGGAAGCTGGGCGAAGTTTGCGCCGATGCGGTAACGCTGTGTGTCGGTGTAGGAAAATGTGCGTCCCTGCAGCATTTTATCAGCGGAAAATTCGATGCCGGGAACGATGTTTGCGGGACAGAACGCTGCCTGCTCGATGTCGGTAAAGAAGTTTTTGGGATTTTCGTTTAAAACCATCATGCCGACCTTCTGGAACGGGAACTGATCCTCCGGCCAGATTTTGGTATCGTCGAGCGGATCGAAGGACAGCTGGTCAGCCATTTCGGGCTTCATGATCTGTACCTGAAATTCATATCGGATCGGGTTGCCCAAAGCGAGCCGCCTGTGCAGCGTGCGCGCAGCGATGTCCGGATCCTGACCGGCAAGGCGTTTTCCTTCTTTGCGGTCGATGATGTCGAAGGGTTCCTGTGCGGCAAAACGATATTTGACGTAAAAACGTTCCCCTTTTCCATTGACCCAGACAAAGGTATTGACACCAAAACCGTCCATTTTGGCAAAATCCTTAACGATGCCGCGGTCACTGTAGAGCCACATCAGTTGATGAAGGCTTTCCGGTGTGAGGGAGAAAAAATCCCAGACATGCGCGTAGTTTTTGATATTTGTGCAGGGATCGGGCTTCTGGGAATGGATGAAATCGGGAAACTGCATGGCGTCGCGGATAAAAAAGACTGGAAGGCTTAAGCCGACGACGTCATAATTACCCTGAGAGGTGTAAAATTTAACAGCAAAGCCGCGCGGGTCGCGGTCAGTGTCAGGAGAGCCCTTGGAGCCGATGACGGTGGAGAAACGGATCAGAAAACGGGTGGATACGGACGGATCCTGTAAAAACGCAGCGCTCGTATAATCCCGCATGGAACGGTAAGGGCGGAATGTGCCGAATGCGCCGCTTCCTTTAGCGTGCACAACGCGCTCCGGGATGCGTTCCCGGTCGAAATGTGCAAGTTTTTCAATAAAATCCACGTCCTGTAAGAGGACGGGACCGTTTTGCCCGAGGGTCTGGGAGCTGGCGGTGTCCGAAACGGGAGCGCCTTGAGAAAGAGTCAGCACAGGCTGGCTGCAGGAAGCAGCGAGAGTCTGTGCTGAGTTTGGATTGGTGTCAGCCAGATGTCCGTCAGACGGCGTCTGGCTGCTGTTTAAAGATTCCTTTGTCATAAAATTTCCTCAGAGTCCTTTTTACTATTTATGATATGGGACTTTGGGAAAAAAGTACCGCATTACTGCTCGCGGAACGTGATTGTGCCAGTCTTTTCGTCCATGCTTTCAACGATAGCGAGAGATTCCAGATGGATGCCTTTTTTGCGCAGCTCATCGCCGCCGGGCTGGAAGCCTTTTTCAATTACGATGCCCGCACCGACTAGGGTTGCACCGGAGGATTCTACCAGGGCAGCAAGACCCTCGAGAGCTCTTCCGTTTGCTAAGAAATCATCGATCAGCAGGACTCTGTCGTTGGGAGAAAGGAATTCTTTGGATACGATGATGTCATAGATTCTGCCGTGGGTGTAGGATTCCACCTGTGTGGTGAAAACGTCTCCGGCAATATTTTTGGTCTGATTTTTCTTTGCAAAAACGACAGGAACATCAAAATACTGCGCCGTGATGCAGGCAATGCCGATACCGGAGGCTTCGATGGTCAGGATCTTGTTGACGCCGGCATCCGAGAAACGGCGGTAAAACTCTTTGCCGATTTCTTCAAACAGGTGGATATCCATCTGTTTGAAGAAAGCGGTCTACTTTGAGGACATTTCCTTCTTTAATGATTCCGTCTTTGCGAATTCTTTCTTCCAAAAGCTGCATAGTTTTTTACTCCTTATTTAAATTTCTGATAATAGCCCATAATAAAAATGAACAGAACGATCAGCGGCAGAATATAGGAAACGTAAACGCGCGCCCAGGCGGGGAATTTTACGCCCTTGCCGGTGTCGGCTTCTGCCAGGAAGTTTTTCCAGCCCCAGCCGTATCTGCTGGTACAGAACAGCAGATAGACCATGCTGCCCAGGGGCAGGAGGTTGTTGGAAACAATGAAGTCCTCGAGATCCTGAATCGTGGAGCCAGCGCCCATCGGCTGGAAACCGGACCAGATGTTGAAGCCGAATACGCAGGGCAGGGACAGGAGGATAATCGCAATTCCATTGATCAGGACGGTTTTTTTACGTGATGTGCCGAACAGATCCATGGAAAAGCTGATGATATTTTCAAATACGGCAATAATCGTGGACTGGGCGGCAAACGTCATGAAGACGAAGAACAAAACACCGAAAATCCGTCCGCCGACCATCTGGTTGAAGATGTTGGGCAGAGTGATGAACACCAGACCGGGTCCCTGTCCGGGATCGACGCCGAATGCAAAGCAGGACGGGAAAATAATCAGTCCTGCGAGAAAAGCAACCAGTGTGTCCAGAAGGCAGATATTGATTGTTTCCCCTGTCAGGGTGTGGTCTTTACCGATGTAGCTGCCGAAAATCGCCATCGCACCGATGCCGAGGCTCAGGGTAAAGAACGCCTGTCCCATTGCGGCGAAAATCGTGTTGCCGACGCCGTTTTCTGTAAATCTGGTAAAATCGGGAATCAGATAAAAGCGCAGTCCCTCGGAAGCGCCGGGCAGTGTCACACTGCGGATACACAGAATGAGCAGGATGAGGAAAAGACAGCTCATCATTGCCTTGGTAATACGCTCCACACCTTTTTGCAAGCCGAGACTGCAGATAAAAAAGCTCAGCAGAACCACAAGAACCATCCAGAATGTCATGTAACCGGGGCGGGCGAGCATGTCATTAAAAACTGCTGCAACGCCGTCAGAATCCAGACCTTTGAATTCGCCGGTCAGCGTCTTGAAGATATAGGCTGCCATCCAGCCGCCGACCGTGGTGTAAAACATCATCAGAAGATAGTTGCCTGCCATACAGGCATAGCCCTGCAGATGCCATTTTGTACCGGCAGGCTCAAGCACATGGAAAGAGCGCGCCGCGGATTTCTGGCTGGCGCGGCCCACCGCAAATTCCATGACCATGATCGGAAGACCGAGCAGGACAAGGAAAATAAGGTAAACAAGGACAAACGCGGCGCCGCCGTATTGTCCCGTAATATAAGGAAAACGCCAGACATTACCCAATCCTACCGCACAGCCGGCAGAAATCAGGATAAATCCAAGCCTGGAGGAAAAACGTTCTCTATTGTTCATTTGCAGCTCTCCTGGAATTTAAAAAAATACGATTGAACGGTATCGGACAATCTGTAGAAAAGCATAGCATAAAACGGTATTTTACGCAACGAACGGAGCGAGAAATTATAAAAACTAAATGAAATTTTCGGCGGCAGGATTGTAAAGAGGTGGAGAATATTGTACCCTTAAAGAGAAGAACTGTAGTTCGTTTTAGCAGGAGGGCTGCAGTCAGAAACTGGAGGAAATGAAAGAGCATGTTGGATTGGAAGCTGCTTGCCGGTGCAGCAGGCATTGTGGCGGCGGTTGTTTTTGTCATATGGCTGATTTTTTTCTGCGCACGCCGGATACGGGAGCATTTAAAGGGACGTGAGCTGGATGCAATGGAGGGACACGATTTCGAATATTTCTGTGCGGACCTTCTGGAAGACCATGGTTTTAAAAGTGTAGAAGTGACCCGCGGGAGCGGTGATTACGGTGTTGATGTCCTGGCGGAAAAGGAGGGCGTGACCTATGCGGTACAGTGTAAGCGCTACGATGGGCCTGTTGGTGTCAAGGCGGTTCAGGAAGCCTATGCGGGGCGGGATTATTACGACCGGATGGTGGGTGCTGTGATGACGAACCAGTATTTTACGGAGCCTGCGGTCAAGGCGGCAAAGAAGCTGAAGATTCTCCTGTGGGACAGGGGATATCTGGAAAGCATGATGGAAGAAGAGGAATAAGATTGAAAAATGGTAACTGTGGAGGTACTGAACAGTTACGAAAAATAAAATTTTTCAATCGCGGGATTTGTGTCTGCGCGCACTTGACACAAACTCGACATGCGCAAAAGGCGTGCGCAGAAATGAGTGGAAAGTATGAGTTTTGTGGAATTTCATGACGTGAAAAAAATTTATCACATGGGAGAGGTGGAGATCCCGGCACTGCAGGGCGTCAATTTCGAAATCGAAAAAGGCGAATTCTGCGTGATCGTCGGAGCCAGCGGCGCTGGCAAGACAACGATCCTGAATATCCTTGGCGGAATGGATACGCTGACGGAGGGAAAGGTCCTGCTGGATGGAAAAGAAATTTCCTCTTACGGAAAGAAGCAGCTGACAGACTACCGCAGATATGATATTGGCTTTGTGTTCCAGTTTTATAATCTGGTCGGAAACCTGACAGCGCTGGAAAATGTGGAGCTGGCATCCCAGATCTGCAGCGATCCGCTGGATGCAGGGCAGGTGCTTGCAGACGTGGGGCTTGCAGACCGAGCATCGAACTTCCCTGCGCAGCTTTCCGGCGGGGAACAGCAGCGTGTGGCGATCGCCCGTGCCCTTGCCAAAAATCCAAAGCTTTTGCTGTGCGATGAACCAACCGGCGCGCTGGATTACAATACAGGTAAGGCAGTGCTGAAGCTGCTGCAGGATACCTGCCGCAAAAAGGGCGTTACCGTCGTTGTCATCACACACAACCAGGCGATTACGGCGATGGCGGATCGGATTATCACCGTGAAGAATGGAACAGTCACAGATATGCGTAAAAACGAACATATTGTTCCGGTAGAGCAGATCGAGTGGTAAAGGATAGAATGGGATGCTCGGCAAGCATTTTGTTTGTTGGAAATATAGGCTTGTGCCGCGGCGCGGCAGAAGGTGAGGAGACGTGAAAAGAAGAAAATCGGCGATGTGGAAAACAACATATCGGGAAATCCGGCAGAGCTTCGGCAGATATGCTGCAATTTTGGCGATTGTAGCGCTGGGTGTGGGATTTTTCGTCGGGCTGATGGTGGTGACACCTGCAATGGTGCGAAACGGCGGGCGGTATTTGAACAACCATGACCTGTATGATCTGCGGCTGTTATCGACGCTCGGCTTTGAAAAGGATTCGGTGGACGCTTTTACAGGCCGAGAGGATGTCAAAGCAGTGGAGGGCGCGGTTTCTTCGGATTTCCTGGCGGTGGATGAGAGCGGCAAAAGCCGGGTGCTTGTGGCGCAGACACTTTTGGAAGTACAGAATCAGGTCGAATTAAAAGCGGGACGGCTGCCGGAGGCGGCGGATGAAATCGTCATGGATTCCAGTCTGTTTTCGAAAGACGATATCGGCAAAACGATTCAGGTTTCGGATGAAAATCCCGAAGAGACGGCAGATTTGTTCGCATATGACGTGTATACAATCGTCGGCATAGCAGATGCTTCCTATTATATTAACTATCAGCGTGGCGCGACCACACTTGGAACGGGGCGGGTTTCCGGCTTTGTATACATGCTTCCGGATGGATTTGATACGAATTATTATACGGAAATTTTTGTCCGGCTCGATCAGAATGACCGGATTTACAGTGACGTTTACAAGAAAAAAATCGAAGACCTCAAGACCTGGGCAGAGCCGATTGCAGAGCAGGAGGCGCAGAACCGCTACGACAGCCTGAAAGCAGATGCGCAGCAGAAGGTGGACGATGCGCAGAAGGAGCTGCGGGATCAGACGGCGGATGCGCGTACCGATCTGGAAGAGGCGAAGCAGAAGCTGACAGACGGGCAAAAAGAGCTTGCAGACGGCAAAGAGCAGATCGCGGACGCAAAAAAGCAGCTGCAGCAGGCAAAACAGACGCTTGCGCAGAAGCAGACGGAACTTAACAACGGACGCGCGCAGCTTGTGGATGGACGCAGCCAGCTGGAAGCCGGGCAGGTGCAGCTTGACAGCGCGCGGGCACAGTTGAATGCAGCGATTGCGGCTGCGCAGAGTGCTGGAAGCCAGGCGGGCGCAGAATCCGGCATGTCCGGCAGTGCCGCCAGCCCTGCGCAGCTTTGGCAGCAGCTGGCCCAGCTCGATGCGCAGCAGGCAGCTCTGGATGCGCAGCGCAATCAGCTGGAAAGCAGCGAGGCAGAGCTTACAGCCGGAGAAAAGCAGCTTGCGGCTGCAAAGCAGGAGCTTTCCTCGCAGGAAAAACAGCTAAACGAGCAGGAACAGAAGCTGGCGGATGCAGAGAAGGAGCTTGCCGACGGTCAGAAAGAATATGAAGACGGCTTACAGACACTGGATGAAAAGACCGCAGATGCAAAGGAAAAGATTGCGGATGCGCAGAAGCAGATCGACGAGATCCAGGAGCCGGATGTCTATGTGCTGGGCAGGGATACCAATATCGGTTACGCCAGTTATGAAAATGATTCTATGATCGTCGCCGGAATTGCGAAGGTATTGCCGTTTTTCTTTTTCCTGGTAGCGGCGCTGGTGTGTATGACGACAATGAACCGGATGGTAGAGGAGCAGCGGACACAGATCGGTGTACTCAAGGCACTCGGTTATTCGGAAGCCCGGATTATGGGGAAATATCTGTTTTATGCGGGAAGTGCGGCATGGATCGGTTCTGTCATCGGTTTTCTGATCGGTTCGACGATTTTCCCGACCGTCATCTGGAATGCATATAAGATCATGTACCATATGGGGGATTATGAGCTGATGTTTGACCCGGGGCTGGCGGCTGCCTCGCTTGCAGTGGCACTTTTATGCTCGGTTGGCGTAACGTGGCTGACCTGTCGGTACGAGCTGATGAGCACGGCTGCAAATCTGATCCGTCCCAAGTCGCCAAAGAGCGGCAGAAGGGTATGGCTGGAGCACATCCCGTTGCTCTGGAACCATATGAGCTTTCTGGCAAAGGTTTCCGTGCGGAATGTTTTCCGGTATAAGCAGAGATTTTTTATGATGGTAATCGGTATCGGCGGCTGCACAGCCCTTCTTGTAACCGGCTATGGTATAAAGGATACGATTGCGGACATTGCGGATATGCAGTATGAGGAAGTACAGCTGTACGATATGAGCGTGACACTGAAAGAGGGGTATCCGGCCGCGGATGCGGCAGACTTTTCTGAACTTACCGAGGTGCTTTCCGAATCCTCTGAGGATTGGATGCCCTTCTGTGAGATTGCAATGGATCTGACGGGGCGCAGTGGTGTCAAGACCGCCAATGTCGTCATTCCGCAGGATACCGGGGCAGCGCAGGAGTATATCCGGCTGCGGACAGAAGAGGGTGAGGATATTCCATGGCCTGGTGAGGAAGAGGCTGTTATCAGTGCAAAGCTTGCGCGAAAATGCGGGATCCGCGTTGGGGATACCGTTACGCTGCGGACAGAGGATGGCGAAAAGCTAAAAGTGAAGGTGGCTGCTCTGTCTCGAAACTATATTTATAATTACGTTTATATTTCACCGGAAACATGGAAACTCGATAACGGAAGTGATCCGGTTTACAAGAGCATTTATATCCATGCATCGGAGGGTGCGCAGGAGAACCGGGAACTGTCGGAAAAGCTGCTGGCATGCGACGTCGTTTCTGCGGTTGCGGTCAATGCGGATATGCTCAGCCAGATCAACAAAATGATGGGCAGTCTGGATGCAGTGGTGCTTTTGGTCATCCTCTGCGCCGGTGCGTTGGCATTTATCGTAATTTATAACCTGACGAACATCAACATCACCGAGCGAATCCGGGAGATTGCAACGATCAAGGTACTTGGTTTCCGACCAAAGGAGACAGCATCCTATGTGTTCCGGGAAAATGTCGTGCTGACAGCGCTCGGAACAATTGTCGGGCTGGGGGCCGGAATTTGCCTGCACCGGTTTGTTATTGCAAATATTGATGTCGATATGGTTACATTTCAGCCGCGGGTGCTTCCTTTTAGTTTTGTAAAGAGTATCCTGCTGACCTTTGTATTTATGGTCATTGTAGATGTTGTGATGTATCTGAAGCTGGAACGGATCAATATGGCGGAATCGTTGAAAAGCGTGGAATAAAACAATAAAATGCATGCTCTGTGAGCGATCTATGGGCATGAACCAAACGGGCTGGCGCGTGGTCAGCCCGTTTTTGCTGCAGTCTGTTTCAGCCGTTTTGTAAGGTTTTCGAAATCAGACGGACCAGCTTCCAGGACAAAGCGATGGAAGCGCAGCAGGGAAAAGTTGTCGCTCCACTGAAGTTCGGCTCTTTTTTTGAGGGCATTCATTTCGAGATAACCAACGTAATACTTCAAATAGACCGCAGGGGCAGTGCGCAGATAATCGTAAACACGTTCCGACTGCTCTTCCGAAAGACCGAAGGATTCGAGGGAGCGCAGAAGCTCTGACTCTTCCGCACCGTAATAGTGCAGAGAAAGGTCGAGTAAGCAAAACAGGTTGATTTGCAGATCGCGCTGCTGTGCCAGAAGCGTACAGAGCAGCGCAGCGGGATAGGAGCTGCCCAAGCTGCCTTCCTTTTCCGCAAGGACCTGTGCGGCATATTCATAGGAAATCCGTTCGGTATAGTACGCCCAGCCCTCCACATATCCGCCGTAGGAGAACAGCTTGCGAATTGGCAGCGTCTGCGTGTCGCAGACAAGGGAGGAATAGACGGTCTGGTAGAGATGCCCCGGATAACCCTCGTGAGCGAGTGTGGTGTAAAGCTCAATTCCGTCCGCGGTCGAGGAACGGTTGATGCGGATCGTATTCTGCATCAGAGCATCGATAGGCGGGATCATATAAAAGGCGGGACTGGAATATGCCTCGAGCCCGGCGTCCACATTCTGAATGTCGCATTGAACCGTCTGGGCGGTTAGATCGGCCAGAGCCGGAAAGTCCTGCTGCATCCGGTTTTGCAGATCTTCCAGAATGGCGGTTGGATCAGAAAGTGGAAATCCATCGTTAACCGGGGCAAGGTCAGGCGTACCGCCGGTCAGCTCCTGATAAGTGGTCAGCGTCTGCTTCATCTCTTTGTAGGTTTTCTGAAACTGTTTTTGAAGGAGCAAATAGAGCTGATCCATGGAAAGGGAGGAACCGGTGGATTCCTTGACGAGCCAGGCATAATATTGCCGCCCGTCGGGCTTCTGGGAAAGTCCTCCCCTCGTGCGCCCGGTGTCGGAAAGCTGTTCCAGCCCGTCTGCGAGCAACTGCCAGGCGGGCAGGACGGATTTTGACAAAAGCGACTGGTTTTGGGCTTCGTATTGTGACTGCTGCTTGGCGGTCAGAAGTCCTTTTTGTAAAAGAGATGCAAGTCTGGAAGAAAACGTCGTCTGTAAAAAGTGCGTGCCGGAGGAAAGCGCCTCCTTTGTGAGGATTTCGCGGCACTGCTGTGCACTTTTTTGGGCGTCCTCTTTTTCCATAAAAAGCCCGGCTGCACTTTTTTCGGATTCATAAGAAAGCAGACCCTGTACGTAATCGGGAACGGACTGCAGGAGGGAAAGATAGGTTTCCACGTCGTCAGCGGTATAAAACGGATATTCTGCAAATAATAAAAGCAGCTCGCTCTGCATGCCGGAGGTCGGGGAAAGGGGTTCCTCATAATAGGAAAAATCAGATTCTTCGAGGTCGAGAGCCAGCCTGTCGCAGAGCAGATCGTAGGTATAGCGCTCCTCCTCATTTAATTTTTTCGAATCGAGAAAGGAGAGCACGGATAAAAATTTCTGCCGGGAGACGGCAGAAGCCTCGGAAGCTTCCTTAGAATAAACCGGAAGCGCAGCGTCTTTTAGATGAATCCCTTGCAGATTCGGATACGCCATGACAAAGTGCAGGCTGAGGGCATCGTGTTCAAGGCTGGACTGCACATATGCACTTGTTATTTTATGGAAAAGAGCCCGGTCAAAGCAGTGGGAACACAGCAAAATTGCGGGCAGAAAAATACACAGAAAAAGCGTGCATAGAAACAGAGGAGTCCGTTTGCGGAAAATATTTTTCAAAAAGCGCCACCAGATTTTTTCATATTTATATGTGGTTTTGGGAAAAGATATGAGAAAACCCCCTGTAAATGGGTTGACTGTCTATAGTAAAATGTGATACAAAGTAAAGTAAGTGGTTAATTTTTGGGCCGTTTTCGCGGCGGAATGAGAGGAATTATGGATAATTTGGAACTTGCCAAAGTGGCGAATGAAGTCCGCAAGGGCGTTTTGACTGCTGTACATGGCGCAAAATCCGGTCATCCGGGAGGATCGCTTTCTGCAGCAGATATCTTTACCTACCTGTATTTTGAAGAGATGAATATTGATCCGGCAGATCCGAAGAAGGAAGACCGGGATCGTTTTGTTCTTTCCAAGGGACATACGGCACCCGGTCTGTATTCTGCCCTGGCACATAGAGGCTTTTTCCCGGTAGAGGATCTGGAGACACTGCGTCATCTCGGTTCTTATTTGCAGGGACATCCCTGTCTGGATAAGATTCCGGGCGTAGATATGTCCACAGGCTCCCTTGGACAGGGTGTTTCTGCCGCTGTCGGCATGGCACTGGGCGGAAAAATGACAGACGAAAAGTTTCGCGTATATTCGCTTCTGGGCGATGGCGAGATTCAGGAAGGTCAGGTTTGGGAAGCTGCGATGTTTGCTGGCTTCCATAAGCTGGATAATCTCGTGCTTATTGTAGATAACAACGGTCTGCAGATCGATGGAAAGATCGAGGACGTATGCTCCCCGTATCCGATCGACGAGAAGTTCCGCGCTTTCAATTTCCATGTAATTGACGTTGCAGACGGCAACGATATGGAACAGCTGCGTCAGGCGTTTGCAGAAGCGCGCAGCACAAAGGGCATGCCGACTGCAATTATTGCCCATACGGTAAAGGGCAAGGGTGTTTCCTTTATGGAAGATCAGGCTGGCTGGCATGGTAAGGCGCCCAACGATGAAGAGTATCAGATCGCAATGGCGGATCTGGAAAGGATCGGTGAAGCATTATGTCAGAAGTAAAGAAGATTGCGACCAGAGAAGCCTTCGGGGAAACTCTGGTAGAGTTGGGAAAGAAACATCCTGAGCTGGTAGTGCTGGACGCAGATCTGGCCGCAGCGACAAAGACCGCTGTATTTAAAAAGAGCTTTCCTGATCGTCATTTTGACTGCGGTATCGCAGAGGCAAATATGATGGGCGTGGCAGCAGGACTTTCCCTCGTTGGGAAAATTCCGGTGGCGAGCTCCTTTGCCATGTTTGCAACAGGCCGTGCTTACGAACAGATCCGTAACTCTATCGGCTATCCTCATTTGAACGTAAAAATCGGCGCAAGCCATGCCGGCATCACCGTCGGCGAGGATGGTGCGAGCCATCAGTGTAACGAAGATATCGCCCTGATGCGCTCCATTCCGGGTATGGTTGTCATGAACCCCTCCGACGCGGTTGAGGCGGCAGAGTGTGTCCGTGCTGCAATCGAATATGTTGGCCCTGTATATATGCGTTTCGGACGTTCTGCAGTGCCGGTAATCAATGACCGTCCCGGTTATCATTTCGAGATGGGAAAAGGTATCGTGCTGCGCGAGGGTACGGATGTGACGATCGTTGCAACCGGTATTTTGGTAAGCTCTACGCTGGAAGCGGCTGAAAAGCTGGCAGCAGAGGGCATCAGCGCAGAGGTTATCAATATTCATACGATCAAGCCTCTGGACAAAGAGCTGATCATCAACAGCGCAAAGAAGACCGGAAAAGTCGTGACGGCGGAAGAGCATTCCGTGATCGGCGGCCTTGGTTCTGCCGTTTGCGAGGCATTGTCTGAAGAGTGCCCGACAAAGGTATGCAGAATCGGCATTCAGGATGTATTCGGCGAGTCCGGTTCTGCGGGCGAGCTTCTTGTAAAATATGGTCTTGACGGGAACGGTGTATACAATACCGTAAAGAATTTTGTGACCCGTTAAGTGGAGGAAAGTATGGAAAAAATTCTGGCTCCGTCAATTCTGGCAGCCGATATTATGCGGCTTGGGGAGCAGATTGAAGCGGTAAAAAATGCTGGCGCGAAATATCTTCATATCGATGTGATGGACGGTATGTTCGTTCCGGCGCTGTCCTATGGCATGTGTGTTGTGGAGTCGATCCGCAAGTCCTGCGATATGGTTCTGGACGTGCACCTGATGATCGTAGAACCGGGACGGCATGTGGAAGCGTTTGCAAAAGCAGGCGCAGATATTATTACGATCCATCTGGAAGCCTGTGCAGACGCGCATGAGGTCATCCGACAGATTCACAGCTGCGGCTGTAAGGCTGGTGTCAGCATCAAGCCTGGTACGCCGATAGAGGTGCTGGAGGAATATCTGGATGAGGTCGAGCTGATTCTGATTATGAGTGTTGAGCCTGGCTTTGGCGGTCAGAAATATATTCCGGAGTCAACGGAACGCATCCGCCAGACCGCAGAGCTGATCCGGAAAAGCGGTCGCGAGATTGAGCTGGAGGTAGACGGCGGCGTTGGTGCAGGAAATGTCGAGCTGGTGCTGGAGGCCGGTGCGAATGTGATTGTGGCAGGCTCCGCTGTTTTTAAGGATCCGGCAAAAAATGCAGCAGAAATGATGTCGATCCTCAAAAAGTGGGATTGAATACGTTACACAGAAGCGCTCCGCAGGAAAACCTGTGGGGCGTTTTTTAGGGCTTAAAGGACACCATACGGCAGTCATCCGATCGTGCAGCGTGCATGGAAATCAGAGGAAAATTGAAAAATAAAATTTTTCAATCGCGAGATTTGTGTCTGCGTGCACTTGACACAAACTCGGTATGCGCAAAAAGCGTGCGCGGAAATCAGAGGAAACATGGAATTTTCAGAACAATTAAAAATATATGCGGAAACACACTTTGAAAACAGAAAAAAATATTTTGCGCCGATTTTATCCGAAATCGAGGCAGGCTTGTCTTTGTGTAGCGAGGAAGAGGCCCTGCTGATAAAATTTTTTTACGGGACGATGCCGCTGCGGGATGCCGGGGAATATCCGTTTGAAATATTTCTGCGTTATGTGCGCCATGCCCTCTGGCTGCGGAAAACGATGGACTGGTGCAAGAAGCTGCCGGAGGATCTGTTTGTCCACGACGTACTGTATTATCGGATCAACTCGGAGGACATCAGCGATTGCCGCAGATTTTTTTACGAGCAGTTAAAAGACCGAATTGTAGGACTGGACGAATATCAGGCAGCGGTAGAGATCAACTACTGGTGCGCAGAGCATGCAACGTATGAAATGGCGGATGACCGAACGGCGGGGCCGATGACGATGTACCGGAGCGGAAAAGGACGCTGCGGAGAAGAATCCACCTTTACGGTGACGGCATTGCGCAGTGTCGGGCTTGCAGCACGTCAGGTATACACGCCGCGTTGGGCGCACTGCGACGATAACCATGCCTGGGTCGAGGTTTGGGTAAATGGAGAATGGCACTTTCTGGGGGCCTGCGAGCCGGAAGAAAAACTGGATCGCGGCTGGTTTACAGGACCTGCCGGACAGGCGCTTTTGATTCACAGCCGCACATTCGGCGATTATGCGGCGGGAAAGCGGGAAGAGGTGATCGGCAGGGATGGCGCGGTTGTCTGCCACAATGTCACCGCTTCGTATACAAAGACACGCAAGCTCCGGATTCAGGTGCGAAAACAGGACAATACCCCGGCAGCGCACGCACAAGTTTCGGTGGAAATTCTGAACATGGCGGAATATTTCCCGGCAGCAGTGCTGGAAACCGACGAACAGGGCGAGACTTCGATCAGGCTTGGGCTGGGCGACATCCGGCTGCAGGCGCGGTCAGAAGGGAAGTTTGTAGAGCGTTATTGTAATCTGGCAGAGGACGGCGCCGGGGCGGCAGATGCGGATTGCGCTGTTACGCTTGTGCTGAAGGATTCGGAAGCGGGAATGAAAGATGCGCTTTCTGGCGTCTCTGCCTGCGAATGGCATTTGGCGAAGCTCTGCGCTCCGAAAGAAGTCGTTGTCCGGGAAAGTGTATTGAGTGAGGAAGAAGTGTCGCGCGGCACGCGGAGACTGGCAGATGCAGTGAAGCTGCGGGAAGAACGCTTCGATCAGCTGACCCGGCACGCGATTGCAGTGCATCCGGAGGAGGAAGAGAGGATGCGCGTTGCGGGAGAGAATGCAGAGGAGCTGACAGCTTTTCTGGAAAAGGATGATAACCCGGATCGCAAAAAGCTGCTGGACAGTCTGACGAAAAAAGATAATAAAGATCTGCGGGCAGAAGTGCTGGAAGACCACTTGTCAGCAAAGCGCGGCAGCTGGTCGGAAGATATACATGTACAGGATCTGCTGTGTCCCAGAATCTGGCTGGAAGAAATCGGCGCTTACAGAAGTTACATTTGCAGTGTGCTGACTGCTCAGGAGCAGGAAGCATTTGCCTCCAATCCAGAGCTGATATGGAATTATGTAAACCAAAACATTACCGATATCCCGGAAGAAGAATATGATACCCTTTGCGCGTCGCCGATCGGCTGTCTGAAGCTGAAAATGGGCAGTGCAGTTTCCAGGACGATTTTGTTTATTGCGATTTGCAGAAGCCTGAATATCCCGGCGAGACTGGATAAAAGCCTGATGCTTTCGGAATACTGGGCGGACGGCGCATTCCGTGTACCGGTCAGCAGGGCGCAGGCCTCGAAAGGAACGCTTCTGCTGCGAAATATTTTGGGAAAAGAATGGATTTATGCGCAGCACTGGACGCTGGGGCGTCTGGAAAAGGATCATTTCGTGACAATGAATCATGCCGGACTGGTATTTGAAAAGGAAACGTTAGAGCTTTTACTTCCGGTGGGAATTTATCGCCTGATTGCAGTAAAACGGCTATTGAACGGGGATCAGGAGGCAGCAGAGCTTTTGTTTGCGATCGAAAAGGAGAAACAGACCGAGCTTTATATGCCGGATTTTGAAAAAGCAGATGGTGTGATGCCGTGGGAAAAAGCCAGTGTGCCGGATGAGAGCCAGAGCTGCCGGAAGCTGCAAAACAAAAACAACAGTCTCCGGGAGGAAATACAAAGCTGCCTGCTTCGGGACATCCTCTTACAGAGAGCAGATGGAACGCGTTGCAGTCTGGAAAAGCTGGTAAGCGGAAAACGCAGTATTCTGGCATTTCTGGAAATTGGGGCAGAGCCGACAGAGCATGTGCTGAATGAGGTTCTGGCACTGGAAAAGAGCGCAAAAGGAAATTCCAAAGGAATTGGCTGTCAGCTGCTTTTCGTTCTGCGGCAGGAAAAAGACCTGCAGCATAAAACGCTGCAGGAAGTGCTGGCGCTGGATGCGGGATCTGAGATAGAAATTTTATACGATATATCTGGCGGTGCTTCGGATGCTAATGCCGCACTGCACACCGCGACTGGTGACACAGCGTCCGGTACCCTCTGTGGCTGGCAGGAAACTGCGAAGAGAATGAGGCTTGCCGAAAAGCTCCCGGTTCTGGCAGCTGTCAGACCGGATGGCACTGGCATTTACGGAAGCTGCGGATACCACGTCGGAAGTGTAGAACTGATGGTGCGGATTCTGAAGGAAGCAGTTCGGACAGAAGCAGATTGATAAAAAATAATAGAATGCACGCTCTGCGAGCATTCTATTGTCATGAATAAGGGGCAGCGTCCGGGAAAATCTCCAGGCGCTGCCCCCTTTTGGAAATGGAATTACATCATGCCTTCTTTGAGAATATTATGGTCGCGCAGAAGCTTTTCGATCACTGTACCGGAAATTGCTTTTAACAGAGGCTTCTTGAGCTTATTGAGCGGTCCGGGAAGTTCGATCTCCAGCGGAGATACGCCATCCATCAGCTTTACGGAGCTATCGAGAAGTTCACGGATATCATAAACGCTGCCCCATACCTCCGGAACACCACGGTCTACGCCAAGCAGTCCGTAAACGGCTTCCATAGCAGTACGAACAGAATATTCTGTCGTGAAGATAGTGTCTCTGGGGGTTTCCGCAAACTGACCCAGGAATGCGAAGTTTACGCAGCCGTCCGGGATAACGTCAGGGCGGTCACCCTTTGCTCTGGGCATGAAGAATGCGGTAATATAAGGCATCATGGTAGGAACGCAGACTGCACTGTGCTCTGCCAGCTCCGAAATTTCGTCTACCGGAACGCCGAGATGATACAGCCATTCTTCTGTAATTTCCTTACCGGTGCATTCTTTCATGGGCTTCTTGATATAATCGCCGGGAACGTCGGTGAACAGGCTGTATACCCATACACAAACCTGCTTCTTATCCTGTTCTTTGAACTGACCCTGACGGTTGATGGTCCAGCTTAACAGCCAGCTGGAATCCTGACAGCTTACGATACCGCCGGTAACGACTTTGCCGCTTCTGGGATCTCTCTGGCAGATTTTCTCAATATAAGGAATGATTTTGTCATCCAGAGTGGTAACAGTTGCAGATTCCCAGTTGGTCTTTTTAATATCAGAGCAGAACTTCTCGGGATGACCAAAGGAAGGATCCTGACGGGCGATATTTTTCCACAGATCCCATACGCCGCTGTTGCGAACTTCTGCATCGCCCACCGGAGCGTGATTCTGATCTCCGTAGATCGTTCCCTCTGTGCAGCTGCCGTTTGTTACGAATACCAGATCGTTTTCGGTTAAGGCAATCTTCTGCTCTTTCCCCTTTACCTTGCATTCGATGGTCTTTGCAACCTTTTTGCCGTCATGGAAATCAAAGATAACGTTGGTAACCTCGGTATTGAACTGGAACTGTACGCCTGCGTCCTCCAGGTATTTCTTCATCGGAAGGATCAGGGATTCATACTGATTGTATTTGGTGAATTTCAGTGCGCTGAAATCCGGGAGTCCGCCGATATGGTGGATGAAACGCTGGAAGTACAGCTTCATTTCCAGTGCGCTGTGCCAGTTCTCGAAAGCAAACATGGTGCGCCAGTATAACCAGAAGGTGGAGTTGAATACCTCATCATCGAATACGTCTTCGATGGTCTTGTCGTACAGGTCTTCATCTTTTGTCAGGAACAGCTTCATGATTTCCATGCAGCCCTTCTGGCTTAAATTGAACTTGCCGTCCGTGTGTGCGTCTTCACCGCGGTTTACGGTTGCACGGCACAGGGAGTAGTTGGGATCGTGCTTATTTAACCAGTAATACTCGTCCAGTACGGATGCACCGGGCTTTTCCAGGGAAGGAATGCTGTGGAACAGATCCCACAGGCACTCGAAATGATTTTCCATCTCACGTCCACCGCGCATTACATAGCCTCTGGAGGGATCAAAGATACCGTCACATGCGCCGCCTGCAACGTCCATTGCTTCCAAAATGTGGATGTGGGAGCCGGGCATCTGACCGTCTCTTACAAGGAAGCACGCTGCTGCGAGAGAAGCCAGTCCGCTACCCACCAGATAAGCATTTTTGTTGTCAACGCCTTCGGGTTTTTCGGGACGGGCGAATGCTTCGTAGTTACCGTTGGTGTAGTAAATGCCCTTGCTGTTTTTCTCATATTTGCCCCGCTCTGTGTTGCGGTAGCTCGGGTCAGGAGCAGGCATTTTGATGGTTTTTTCTGCGGTCTTTGCGACTGCTTCTTTAATCTCACCGGATAAGGTCTGACCTTCCTCTGCAAGATGGTCTGTATGTTTTTTTGCTGCAAATGCCGCTGCGCCGACGCCTGCTGCGAGGATAGCTGCCTTTGAAAGACCGGAATGTTTCTTTGCCATGATAAAATCCTCCATTTTCGATTTTCAATACAAATTTGTCAGTAAAAGGATGCCCGAATTTTCGGGAAACAATGAGAAATTTTTTCCTCTGTTTGTTTTGTAGCTGTATCATATCGCAGGAAATGGGGTTCCTCAATTCACAGAATTGAAAGAGTGTAGCAAAATTTCCCAGTTTTTGAAATGTGTCTAAGAAATAGGAGAAAACAGACGGACGGGTTGGCTTTCTATCCCGGACCTGGAGCTTTACATAAGATTGACACGGCGATAGATTTCATTAAAATAGAAAGAAAGAGACAAAAAACAGGGGCAGTAGAGTATGGAATATTTGGATATCGTAGATGAAAATGGAGTACCGACCGGGAAAATAGCAGAACGGACAGCTGCACATAAGCAGGGACTGCGGCACCGTACCTCTCATGTCTGGATCCTGCGGGAACGGGCAGGAAAAGTCGAGGTACTGCTGCAGAAAAGAAGTCAGAATAAAGATTCCTTTCCGGGCTGTTACGATATTTCCAGCGCCGGACATATTCCTGCAGGGGTAGATTTCATTCCGTCTGCGCTGCGGGAGTTAAAGGAAGAACTGGGCTGCAGTGTTTCGGAAAATGAGTTGATTTATTGCGGACAGCGCAGATTTTCCTATGACGGCGTTTTTCATGGAAAGGAATTTCATGACAGGCAGGTCAGCAACGTTTATGCGCTATGGCTGGATCGAAGGCCGGAGGATTTTGTCCTTCAGAAAGAAGAACTGGAGGAAGTGCGCTGGTTTGAATTTGAAAGCTGTCTGAGACTGGTTGAGAAGAACGAAATTTCGCATTGCATTTATTTGGAAGAGCTGCAGATGCTGCTTCCAGAGGTGCGGAAGCGGGAAAGACTCTGTATTCTGGTCACGCCGCCAGTGACGGAGGAAGAAAAGCAACAGCTTTTGCAGGCTGCGCCGGGACAGAAGTTTTTCTTTACGGAAAAGCCGGAGGTGACAGAAGAACAGCTGCGGCGCGCGGACATTATCCTTGGCAATTTGCAGAGTCCTTTGCAGTTAAAAAAGTGTGAAAACCTCAAATGGATTCAGTTGAATAATGCCGGGACGGAAGGCTATTGTGAACCGGGGCTTCTGCCGGAGGGTGCACAGCTTGCGAATGCGACGGGTGCTTATGGAATGGCGATTTCGGAGCATATGATCGGTTGTCTGTTTGCCTTGCGGAAAAAATTGCTGCTGTATTGGGACAACCAGAAAGCACATTGCTGGCATTCGGAAGGACATGTAAAAGTAATCGAAAGATCGAATGTACTGGTGATCGGCTGCGGTGATATCGGAATGACGTTCGGCAGAAAGATGAATGCACTTGGCTGTCGGGTGAGCGGAATCCGCAGAAGAGTTTCTAAAAAGAGCGACTGCCCGGAATGGATGGAGGGTATGTACGGCATGGACAGTCTGGAAGAACTGCTTCCAAAGGCGGATATCGTGGCGATGAGCCTGCCGGGCAATGCATCGACGTATCATGTGCTGAGCCGTGAACGGATTGCGTTGTTGTCGGACAATGCGGTTGTTTTAAACGTCGGACGCGGAACGGCGATCGATACGGATGCCCTTGCGGATGCGCTGTATGCAGGAAAAATCGCGGGGGCCGCGCTGGACGTCACAGATCCGGAGCCGCTTCCGGCAGACCATCGGCTCTGGAATGCGCCGAATCTCTTGATTACGCCGCATGTTTCCGGAGGTTTTTCCCTTCCGGAGACGCTGGAAAAGATCGTCGGACTGTTTGCAGATAATCTGGAACGGTATTTTGCAGGGCAGCCGATTGAAAATCTTGTGAATCTGCAGACGGGGTATCGGGAGTAAAGTGCCTGTAAAGCAACTGTGGATTGCTGGCAGTTATGTACCGCAGGCGTGTAGAGTCCCAGTGAATTGTGTGGGATTTTAGCGCAAAGCGCCTGCAAAATGGAGATCAGTATGGAAAAAGCATATAAACTGGAATTTGGGGGACAGCCCGGCGGAGAGCTTTTCATGACTTGCTGCGGGTGCTCCCGGACAGAACCCCTGCACTGCTTCGGACCGGCGATGAAGCCGCATTATCTGATTCATTATGTATTAAACGGCAGGGGGATTTTCAAAATGGAGGGCGAGGAATATCCGCTGGAAGCAGGCTGCGGATTTTTGATCGAGCCGGGGCAGATGAGCTTTTATCAGGCGGATGAAAAAGATCCGTGGATGTACATCTGGGTCGGCTTTGCGGGTGAGCGCGCGGAAGAATATGTCAAAAGCATGGGGATATCCCCGCGGCACCCGGTGTTTCATTCGGAGCAGTCGGATGAGCTTTACAGCATTGTCCGGGACATGATGGATCATAATACGGTCGGCGTTGCAAACGAGCTGCGCCGAAACGGTCTGCTGCATATTTTTCTGTCGGTTGTGGCGCAGAGTATGCCGGAGGAAAGGCGGGAGGAAACGGATCGGGCGAACCAGTATGTCCGCCGGGCAGTGGAATTTATTCAGCGTAACTACTGCAACCCGATCCGGGTGACGGACGTGGCGGATTATGTCTGCGTCAACCGCAGTTATTTATATACTCTGTTTCAGAAATCTCTCGGTATGTCCCCGCAGCAGTTTCTGGCAGCGTACCGGCTGACAAAGGCTGCGGAAATGCTGATGGTGCCGCATCTGCCGGTGGAAAGCATCGCATTGTCCTGCGGATATCAGGATCCGCTTGTGTTCAGCAAGGCGTTTCGGCAGATGAAGGGGGTTTCCCCGACGATGTATCGGAAGCAGATTCAGCAGGATGAAAACCGCGTCAACCGGGAGCACTTAAAACAGGTAGAGGAGTTTATCTCCAGAGTCGGCAGGCTCGAGCTGGGCGGGGAGCCGTGACAGCAGCGCTGCGCGGGTGTGTCGGGCATGATAAAACGTAGGATGTTGCGGATACGCAGACAGATCGCGCAGCACCGTGACACGCGGCACGGCATACCTCGTTGACTTTACTTCCGAATTCCGGCGAGCACCTCGTTAGGAATAACAAATTCCGGGCAGCCCATGGACATCGGTGCAACATCGCCTTCGTTGAAGCAAACCACAACCTCGTTGTTCTGATTCAAGTAGAAGGAAGTGTTGTCTGTGATAGAGGTAAAATCCCATTCCGGCATATCGGAATCGAGCCAGTAGATTTTATTTTCATCTGCCGCCATCTGTTCTTTCATCTGCTGTTTGATATTGTCGCTGATAGTGGTTAAATAATCGCTGCCCTCCTGGAAGAGATCTGCAAGCTGCAGGCGTTTTCCGGTGGAAAGGTCAATGGTGTAGTAGTAGTTCCATTCCGCACCGCTTCCGGCAGACTGGAAACAGATCAGTTTCAGGGTGAAATACTGATCGGTGGTCGCCAGAATTTCGGATTTGACGGTCATATTCTGGTAGCCTTCTTCGTTTTTCTTGCTTTCTTCGAATTCTGCGATCAGGCGGTCTGTGATGGTCTGAATCTCTGTATTGATTTCCTCTGCTGTTTTCTTCGTCTGTTCGGAAACGGCGGAGGATTTTTGTGTATCCGTGTCAGTGTCCGGTGCGACAGTTACCTCCGGAACCTGAATGTCTGCGCTGTTTCGGTCATCTTCGTAGTGATAGTCCCGGAAGGTAACGACTTCAACAAGCCTGGAGAGCACAGGAACCTGACTCATTGCGTAGGCAACGGAAGCAGAGGTGTTCGGTAAGATGACCAGAGCGGCAGCGGCTGCAGCAGCGGCGATCCCGCAGCGGCGTGTGATGGAGCGTCTGTGGGAGACAGAGCTGTGGGCAGCATTGGAACCCTGCTGGCTGTTCTCCTGCTTTGCCTGAGAGATCTTTTGTTTCATCTGTAAAAGCTGTTCTTCGGACATGTGGATGTCCTGATATTCTTTTTTCAATTCCTGTAACTGTTTTTCACGGTTTTCCATAATAAAAATCCTTTCTGAGAGTGATGGCGGGGCTGAGCCACCGCTTGAATGGTGTTGAACTTGCTGCACGCTGATGGGTCTCAAATGTGGTCGGCAGCTGTGTCGGGCGGTCAGTCCAGCGACAACCGGAGTTTTTTGAGACTGCGATATAGTCTGCTTTTGATGGTATTTGTGTTTTCTTCCATGATGGCTGCAATGTCTTCCAGCTTCATATCTTCAAAATATTTCAGCTCTATGATCATGCGGTCGCGGGGCGGCAGCAGCTCCAGCGCATGTTTCAGATCGAGATTCTCGTAAGCGTCTTCGTAGTGTAGCTCGTCGTTTCCTTCTTCCAACGGCTCCGTTTTTTTCTGCTTACAGAAAGAAAAAATCTCGTTGAGCATGATTCGATACAGCCAGGTGGCTGCATAACGGACCTCTTTTAAGTCAGAGCTGCTTCGGATAGCTTTATATGCGCCGTTCTGGACGATATCTCCTGCGTCTGCTTCGTTGTGGACGTAGCTGTAAGCGAGCCGGTAATATTGATCGTAATTTTGCAAAAGCAGATCTTCTACCGCTTTTTCTTTTGTTTTTCTGGATAATGATATCACGAAGAAATTCGCCTCCTTCTTTTGTTGTTCTGAGGATTAGACGTTGTAGGCAGGAAAAAAGTTTCAGGGAGTTTTAAATTTACTCTACCATACCATTATTTTTAACAAATTTGGTTGAAAAATTTCCAAAAATAGAACTAAGGGTTCTTGAGTAGAACTAAGGGCTCGTGGAGCGGAACAGATAGGAAACCTATACTTTACCCATACTATCAGTACGAGACTATAACGATAAGGGGAAGGGAAAAAGTATATGCTTGGGGAGCAGATTAAACGGTGCAGGGAGAAGCGTGGATTTACACAGGAGCAGCTTGCGGAAAAAATCGGAGTCAGCATAGAGACGATTTCCAGTATTGAACGGGGCATCAAAATGCCCAGACTGCAGAATTTTGTGGCGATCGCAAATCAGCTTGGCGTTTCAGCAGATGAACTTCTGCAGGACGAACTGGATTTCGGCTTTATCGCGGAAGCGAACGCTCTTTCCAAAAAGCTGGAGGAGTTGTCGAGGGCAGATCGGAAGCGGATTTTAGAGACCATGAACTTTCTGATTGTACAGGCTGGCGGAAAGCCGGAATAAGAGTTTCGTTTTTCAATGGAAAAGAAAAACTGCATCGGACTGGAGAAACGACAGAAACAGGCGGGAGCTGACGGGTATCTGAATCGGACGGAATAGGATAGGAAGCGTCGGCTCCGCTTGGCCCTGAGAAAAGGAGAGGTGATGTGCTTTTATAATTATCAATAATGATAGTGTATTATATGGTAGCAATATGAATTGATAAAAAAAGGGTTCTGTGGTAGTGTGGAACACATGATAGGATTAAAAAATTTGAATTCTGCCGTCTTACTGCTTATCAGGACGCAGCAGGAGTATGGACGATTGGCTATGGACATACAGGCAGTGTATATGCGGGGATGCAGATATCGCAGGAACAGGCAGGGGATTTATTGAAGGCAGATTAAAAAAGATTCGAAGCAGCAGTGAATCGATATGTGACAGGTGCACTGACGCAGGGCAGGTTTGATGCACTTGTATCGTTTTCTTTTAATGTAGGCGAAGGGGCTTTGAAGAAAAGTACATTGCTCAAAAAAATGAATGCAGGAGATATGGATGGAGCTGCCAGAGAATTTGATCGGAACAGTGTGCAGAACAGGTAATCCCTTACTTTATCGGTATCGGAACAGTTATGGCAGAAAGCTATGACAATAAATACCGGATTGGTGTTTACGGTTCCAGAAATATTTGTCAGAAGGTTTGCAGTTTAACAAAGGCAGAGAGCAGCTTTGTGGCGGATATGTCAACCGGATACAGCGGAAATCTTGGCTACAGTATGCCGAACAATTGGGCATTTGAATAGTTTCATGAATATTCTATTCTGGGCTCCGGTTTTTCCTTTGCAGTGGACAAGGATATGGCGTCCGGACGATATAAGGGAATTTCTGCAGATTCTAAGTGTGGTCAGGATAAGTTTGAAGACTGTACGCTGCATAAAATGGAGTTAAAAGCGGACGGGTACTATCATTGTGATTTCTGTAACTATAAGGTTCCGTCACCGTTCCTGCAGGATAAGGAAATTTTAAGCCCGGAGGATTATCTGACCGTAACTGGTTTGATGTATGCTTATTCTGTGTTCCTTGCAGATGTAGATACTTATGGAATTTATTTCCATGATCTTTGGGAAAAAATGCATGTGATCAGAAGTAAGGCAGAATATAAGGGAAAATATGCTTATCGCGGTGCAGATCAGAACTGTTTATTTGTTCCGCCTGAGGTTGATCTGACCGGGGGGAATGACGACATCGGCATTACGGGAGCCTGAGCCGGTGAGCAAGCTCCCCGCATCCGTCGGTTTCCTTCCGGTGGCACTGCTCATTGTTATGCAACATTTTCACTGTTCTTGTTAACAATTGGGGGTGGCAGGACGGAGGGGGTATGGTATGATAATTACAGGAGGGGCGAGAGCCCTGTGTTTGAGATTATTTTATGGGAGGTCAGTTTGAAGAATAAGCGTGGTCGCTTATTCTTCAAACGGCTGTTTGTGCCGCAGGCGTCACAAAGCAGCCATGATCGCAGAGCAGAACCGGATGTTCTGCTCGCGGTTCCTCCGGCGCGAAGCGCCTGCGGAATGGGAGGTTACGATGAAAGAACAGCTTTTAGTAAAATTTGGGGAACTTTTTGGAGGAACAGACGGTGCGAAGGTTTATTTTGCGCCGGGCAGAGTGAATCTGATCGGAGAACATACCGACTATAACGGCGGTCATGTTTTTCCGTGTGCACTGACGATTGGTACTTATGGTGTGGCACGCAGGCGTGAGGATAAGAAGCTGCGGTTTTATTCGATGAATTTCGAGCAGCTGGGTGTGATCGAGTCGAGCATTGAGGGCTTGAAGCCGGAGAAGGAAGCGGACTGGACAAATTATCCCAAGGGTGTGATGTGGGCATTTGGCGAGAAGGGGATGGAAGTGACAAACGGTATGGATTTGCTGCTGTTTGGCAATATTCCGAACGGCTCCGGGCTGTCTTCTTCCGCATCGGTCGAGGTTCTGACAGGCTATATCCTGCGTGATCAGTATGGTTTTGAGGTTTCCAATCAGGATCTGGCGCTGATCGGTCAGTTTTCCGAGAACAAGTTTAACGGTGTAAACTGCGGCATTATGGATCAGTTCGCAATCGCGATGGGCAAAAAGGATCATGCGATTTTCCTGGATACTGCGACGATGGAATTTGAGTATGCGCCGATTCAGCTGGAGGGCGCGAAGCTTGTGATTTCCTGCAGCAATAAAAAGCGCGGTCTGGGCGATTCTAAATATAATGAAAGAAGAAGCGAGTGCGAAGCGGCTCTGGCAGAGCTGCAGCAGGTGATCGGCATCGAGTCGCTGGGGGATCTGTCGGAGGAGCAGTTCGAAACCTACAAGTCCGCCATCAAGGATCCCGTCAGAGTAAAGCGTGCGCGGCATGCGGTTTATGAGAATCAGCGCACGATCAAGGCAGTTGCAGCACTGAAAGCAAACGATATCACAGAGTTTGGCAAACTGATGAATGCGTCCCACGTTTCCCTGCGGGATGATTATGAAGTAACCGGCATTGAGCTGGATACGCTGGTAGAGGAAGCCTGGAAGGTGGACGGTGTCATCGGTTCCAGAATGACCGGTGCTGGCTTTGGCGGCTGTACGGTCAGCATCGTAAAGGATGAAGCAATCGAGGCTTTTCAGGAGCAGGTTGGAAAGGCTTATCTGGAAAAAATCGGTTACGCGGCAGATTTTTATGTGGTAGAGATCGGTGACGGTCCGGTAGTATTATAAGAAAGGCAGGCAATCAGGGCAATGATTCAGGATAAAATCCGTGAACTGGTGCAGTATGGGCTTTTGACAGGTCTGGTGTCTGCAGAGGATGAAATTTATACGACAAACCGGCTGCTGGAGCTGTTCCAGATAGAAGATTATCCCTATGGATTCGGGGAAAAGATAGAACAGACAGAAGAAGAGGCGGTCAAAAGGCTGCCGGATCTTCTGACGGAAATGATGGATTATGCGGTGGAAAACGGGATCCTGCAGGAGGATGGTATCGTTTACCGGGATCTGTTTGACACAAAGATCATGAGCTGTCTGGTAGGGCGTCCCAGCGAGATCATCCGCAGGTTTCATGAGGAATATGAAAAGTCCCCGGAAGCAGCGACGGATTTCTTTTATAAATTCAGTCAGGACACGGACTATATTCGAAGATACCGTGTTTGCAGGGATGAAAAGTGGGTAACGCCAACGAAATACGGCGATCTGGATATTACGATCAATCTGTCCAAGCCGGAAAAAGACCCCAAAGCGATTGCGGCGGCAAGGCTGGCAAAGCAGGGCGGTTATCCGAAATGTCTGCTTTGTGTGGAAAACGAGGGTTATGCAGGTCGTATCAATCATCCGGCACGTCAGAATCACCGGATCATTCCGTTGACGATCAACGGCAGCAGATGGGGATTTCAGTATTCTCCCTATGTGTATTATAATGAGCACTGCATCGTGTTTAACGGCCAGCACACGCCGATGAAAATCGAGCACAATACCTTTGTGAAGCTGTTTGACTTTGTAAAACAGTTTCCTCATTATATGCTCGGCTCCAATGCGGATCTGCCGATCGTCGGCGGTTCGATTTTGAGCCATGATCATTTTCAGGGCGGCAGATATGAGTTTCCGATGGCAAAAGCACCGGTCGAAAAAAGCTTTACGGTCAAAGGCTTTGAAGATGTACAGGCAGGAATTGTAAACTGGCCGATGTCCGTAATCCGCATTTCCGGTCCGGATACAGAGCGGCTGATCGCCCTGGCGGATGTGATCCTGGATGCATGGCGCTGCTACAGTGATGAAGCCTCCTTTATCTTTGCAGAGACAGAGGGGGAGAAGCACAACACGATCACGCCTATCGCCAGAAAACGTGGCGATCATTATGAGCTGGATCTGGTTCTGCGCAATAATATCACCACGAAAGAGCATCCCCTTGGTGTGTTCCATCCCCATGCAAACCTACACCACATCAAAAAGGAAAACATCGGTTTGATCGAAGTAATGGGACTTGCAGTGCTTCCTGCCCGTCTGAAAAAAGAGATGGCAGAGCTGGAAGAAGCGATCCTTTGTGGGACCGATCTTCGGCAAAACGAGGTGCTTGCAGCTCACGCGGACTGGGCGGAGGAATTTTTGACCAGACACAGCGAGGTAAATGCCGAAAATATCCATGAAATTGTGCAGCAGGAGATCGGACTGGTGTTCATGCAGGTTCTGGAGGACGCAGGCGTTTATAAATGCACGGAGGACGGAAGAAAAGGATTCGAACGGTTTATTGACCGCTTAAATGCATGACTTTGTGCACAAGTCTGCAAATGTGATATAATGAGCACAAAAGAAAAACAAGCGACGCCGAAGGCGGCATTTGTTTTTCTTGTGCCATTAGAGAACGAGCAGCCTGCGTAGCAGGCGATAAAGCGCGTCAGCGCGGGCTCGTGATATAATGAGCGCAAGAGAGCGGGAACAGGCGAAGCCTGCTCATCGCGAACGGCGAAGCTATTGAGTGAGCTATGCTCACGATATATTGCTGTGCACTATATAGAAAGACCTGCAGCAGGTATAATAAACACAAGCGAAAGGAAAGGGCTGTCGTACTAACGTGCGGCAAGCCCTTTTTTCATGGGAACAGAACGCTTGCAGCGCGTGCATTTTGTTTTGGATGTTGATGCACAGCAAACGGATTTGTGGTATTATGTTTACCGAAATCAAACAGGCATTTGACGAAAGAAGGTTTTATAGATGAAGTTTTTACTGGCGGCACTGAACGCAAAATATATTCATTCCAATCCGGCGCTTTACAGTCTGCGGGCCTATGCGGAAAAATACCATCCGGAGGCCGCGGCACAGGTGGAGCTTGCCGAGTATACGATCAATCAGACGGTGGAGGAAATCCTCGCCGATCTTTATGAGAGAAAGCCGGAGGCAGTGGCTTTTTCCTGTTATATCTGGAATTGGAAAATGATGCAGGAGGTCATTTCCGAGCTGCATCAGGTGCGTCCTGAGCTGCCCATCTGGCTGGGCGGTCCGGAGGTATCTTATCATGCGGAGGAGGTTCTGGAGCAATTCCCGTTTCTGACCGGCATCATGGTCGGCGAGGGCGAGGTGACGTTTTCAGAGCTTTTGACCTTTTACGAAAAAAAGAGCAGCGGACGGTATTCGGAACAGCAGCAGCTGCAGATTGTGGCATTCTGGCCGGGCGCAATCAAACAGGCCGGACTGGACAGTATTGCAGGTATTGTTTATCGAGATCCGATCACCGGGGAGCTTGTGCGGACAAAGGAGCGTTCCCTGACCAATATCAGTGAGATCCCGTTTTTTTATAAGGATATGAAGGATTTTGCCAATCGGATCGTTTACTATGAATCCAGCCGCGGATGTCCGTTTCGGTGCGGTTACTGTCTGTCCTCGATTGACAAACGGGTACGTCTGAGAGCTCTGGCACTGGTGAAAGAGGAGCTGCAGTTTTTCCTTGATCAAAAGGTCCCGCAGGTGAAATTTATTGACAGAACCTTCAACTGTAATCATCAGCACGCAATGGAAATCTGGAAATATATTCAAGAGCACGATAAAGGAATTACGAATTTCCATTTTGAGATCTCGGCAGATCTGCTGAACGGAGAAGAGCTGGCGCTTCTGGCAAAAATGCGCCCCGGTCTGGTTCAGCTGGAAATCGGTGTGCAGTCCACGAATCTGCAAACCCTTGAAGCGGTCAGACGGCATACAAATCTGGATAAGCTGCGGCATGCAGTGGTACGGATCCATTCCGAATATAATATTCATGTGCACCTGGATCTGATTGCAGGACTTCCTTATGAAGATATGGGAAGCTTTATCCGGTCCTTTAATGATGTATACAGCATGAGGCCACAGCAGCTGCAGCTCGGGTTTCTGAAGGTATTAAAAGGCTCCTATCTGGAAGAAATGGCACAGACCTATGGGATCGTGTACCAGAACTGTCCGCCCTATGAGGTCTTGTATACAAAATGGCTGAGCTATGGGGATATCATCCGGTTAAAGCGGGTGGAGGAAATGGTGGAGCTGTATTATAACAGCAATCAGTTCACACATTTGATTCCGGTTCTGCAGAGCCGCTTTGAAAATCCCTTTGCAATGTATGACAAATTGGCTGATTTTTATCATGAAAAAGGATATTTTGTCCATACGCCTGCCAGAGCTTACCGCTACCAGGTGCTTTTGGAGTTTGCACAGCAGGAAGACCCGGATGGGATGGAGTTATACCGGGAGCTGGCGGTGTATGATCTGTATCTGCGGGAAAATGCGAAGAGCCGACCGGCATTTGCATTGGACGAAAAACCGTATCATGATCAGATCGTCGAGTTTTATCAGGAAGAAGAGAAAAACCGCACATATCTGCCGGGGTATGAGGAATATCACGCAAAGCAGCTGCAGCGCATGACCCATCTGGAGGTATTTTCCTGGCCGGTACAGAAAAAGGCGTGGGAGCTGATCAGTATGTTGAAAAGAGGCGAGGTTCCGAAGACGAAAACGGCAATTTTATTCGATTATCAGAACCGGGATCGCCTGACGGACAATGCGAGAAGAGCGGTGGTAGAGCTGCCGACCGCTGCAAACGAAAAATCGACAGCCGGACAGGGGACCGCCGCGGACGCAGAAGCAGTCGCCGCGACAGGAAAGGGGGCAGTCGATTGAACGCACACACGAAAGCCATTTTGGATCAGCTCGATGCCCACTATGGGAGAGAATATATCTGCTACCTCAACCATGAAAACGCCTGGCAGCTTTTGATCGCGACGATGCTGAGCGCGCAGTGCACAGATGCCAGAGTCAATATTGTCACGAAAGATCTGTTTGTGAAATATCCGTCGGTCGAAGCCTTTGCGGAGGCGGATTTAAAAGAGCTGGAGCAGGATATCCGTCCGACCGGTTTTTATCATAATAAAGCGAAAAATATCATTGCCTGCTGTCAGAGGCTGATGGCACTGCATGGCGGCGAGGTCCCCTCCGGGCTGGAGGAGCTGACGGCGCTGCCGGGAGTCGGACGCAAGACGGCAAATGTTATCCGCGGCAATATTTTCCACGAACCAAGCGTTGTGGTGGATACCCATGTGAAGCGGATTTCCAAAAAGCTGGGGCTGACAAAAGAGGATGACCCGGAAAAAGTGGAATATGAGCTGATGAAGGTATTGCCGAAGGATCATTGGATTTTGTACAATATTCAGATCATCACGCTGGGGCGGACCATCTGCAAGGCGCCGACGCCGAAATGCGGGGAATGTTTTCTGACGGAATGGTGTAAGGATTATCAGAGCCGTCAAAAAAAGGAGAGCAGGAAAAAGAAGTGAAAGAATATGTGAGCGTAGATGTGGAAACGACCGGGCTTGCGCCGAAGCAGGATAAAATTATAGAAATCGGGGCAGTGCGCGTCCGGGACGGACAGATTGTCGGAAGCTTTACATCCTTTGTCAATCCGGGGCGCATATTGCCTGCGCATATCACAGAGCTGACCGGGATTTTACAGGAGCAGGTAGATGAGGCAGAGACGATGGAAAGCATTTTACCTGCCTTTTTGGAGTTTGCAGGAGATCTGCCCCTTGTGGGACATCGGATTTTGTTCGATTATGGATTTTTGAAGCGCGCGGCGGTGAATATGCGGCTGGATTTTGAACGGAGCGGCGTGGATACCCTGAAGCTTTCCAGACAGTTTTTGTCGGAGCTTCCGAGCAGAAGATTATCCGCCCTGTGCGAACATTTCGAAATTCCGATTCAGGCGCATCGGGCGCTGGAGGACGCGAGGGCAACGCATATTTTATATGAAAAACTGCTGGAGCTTTATGGAACAGACCCGGACCGGGCAAAGGCTTTTGAGCCGGTTCCGCTGATCTGCAAGGTAAAACGCGAATCGCCTGCGACGAAGGCACAGAAGGAACGTCTGACAAAGCTTCTTGCGCTGCATCAGCTGACGCCGGATTACGACGTTTCCATGCTGACGAAAAACGAGGCAAGCCGTCAGATCGACCGGATTCTTGCGGCATATGGAAGCTTGCAAAAGTGAGGGAAGTGCTTTATAATGTGTGGAAGCGCAGCCATGGAAGATGGTGCTTCAATGCTATTTGTCAGATGTTATAAGGCAGTTTGCGGATAAAGGAGCAGAGCATGAATTTCAGAAAGAAAAAGACACAGAAAATTATATCATCGATCATCATTCTTATTCTGGTGCTGGCGATGATTGTTCCTACATTGCTGTCGTTTTTATAAGCGGCATAGAAAGGAATTTTAAAATGAATCGAATGAAAACCGTACTGATGACGGCAGCCATGCTGGTGTGCGTGTTTGCGTGCACGGCGGTGGCAGGAAAGACTGTATACGCAGCACCGAATGATACCATCCAGACCGGGATTTCGGCGGATGGCATGGATCTTTCCGGGATGACACAGGAACAGGCGCAGGGAGCGGTTCAGAGCTATGTGAACGAACTCGGGCAGGCGCAGGTGCAGCTGCAGGCGCAGGATGGACAGAGTGTATCTATCAGCCTTTCTGAGCTGGGAATTTCCTGGAAAAACCCGGAGCTTGTTTCGGAAGCAGTGTCCCTTGGAAAAAAGGGAAATATTGTAGCACGCTATAAGGCGGAAAAGGATCTGCAGAATAAAGGAAAGAATTACCCCGTTGTTCTGGATTTTGATAAAGAAGCGATTCGTCAGGCTGTGACGGAGCGTTGCAGTAAATTTAATGTGGAAGCGATCGATGCGCACCTGACACGGGTTGACGGATCCTTTCAGATCGAAGATGGACAGACCGGATATGTGGTAGATGAAAATGCGTCCGTAGCTGCGATCTACGATTATCTTACGGGCTCCTGGGTCAAAGGGGAAAACGGAAACGTTGCCCTCGTAATGGCAGTGGATGAGCCCAAGGGAAAAACAGAAGAGCTTGCGAAGGTAAAAGATGTGCTCGGAACATTTACGACAAGTTATTCGACCTCCGGGGCGTCCCGCAGCAAAAACGTTGCAAATGGCTGCAGCCTGATCAACGGAACAACTTTGTATCCCGGCGATACGTTTTCTACCTATAATACAGTGAAGCCCTTCTCCACCGAAAACGGTTACGAGATGGCGGGTTCTTATTTGAACGGCAAGGTGGTAGACAGCATCGGCGGCGGTATCTGTCAGGTATCCACAACGCTGTACAATGCGGTTCTGCGGGCAGAGCTGGAAGTGACAGAACGTCACAATCATTCCATGATCGTAACCTATGTAGATCCGTCTGCGGATGCGGCGATTGCAGAATCCTCCGGCAAGGATTTTGTATTTGTGAATAATACGGATTATCCGATTTATATCGATGGACATACGGCTGATAAAAAGATTACATTTACGATCTATGGTGTAGAGACGAGAGCAAAAAACCGCGCCGTAGATTATGAGAGTGAAGTGGTTGAGAAAAAGGTTCCGGAAGCGGATCAGATCATAGCGGACGCTTCCCAGCCTATCGGTGTCATCAGCGTCAGCAGCGCACATATTGGCTACAAGGCAAGACTCTGGAAGATTGTAAAGGAAAACGGTGTGGAAGTCAGCCGGGAGCAGGTCAACAGCAGCAACTACAAGATGAGCCCCAGAACGGCAACCGTCGGAATTGCTTCTCCGGATCCGAATGCGACCAGCCAGATGCAGGCGGCCATTGCGACCAGCAGCATTGATACGGTCAAAGCGACCATTTCCAATATCAAAGCGCAGCAGGCAGCAGCGGCGGCATTGACACCGGAGCAGCTGCAGGCGATCGCAGAGGCTCAGGCGCAGGCTGCACAGGCGCAGCAGGACGCAGCGGCGGGAAACTAAGCACCGGATCCTAAAGCAGAGCGGATGGCAGAGCCGGGCTGGAGGTCCGGCTCTGCAATGCTTTGATACGATGGTATTCGGAATGGAGAAAAGCTTATGAAAACAGGGAACGTAACGGGAAACGTTTATAAACGCAGCGTTCATCGAAAAATAGAAACAAACGGCATAGGGGTGAAAGGCGCAGAGTATGGGGAAGGCTGCGCCTTTTTCACGTCTGAAAATGTGGATAAAGCGCCGGAAAAAGTGAAGCAGTTGTGGATTACGGCGCAGAGTCTGTCTGTTTGGTCCGGAGCAGAGGGAGCCAAACTTTGCGTTTATGAGGCAGTAAACCGCGCAGCAGCGGCAGCAGTGGGAAAAGGAGAAGCAAAGGTGCGCATGGTGTCCATGCAGCTGATGCTTCCGGCAGACTGTCAAGAGCAGGAGCTGCAGAAGATGACTGTCGCAGCGCAGGAAGCAGCGCAGAAGCTGCAGGTTACGCTCGCGGATGTGAAAGTGCATGTGTCCTGTGCAGTCATTGCGCCTGTTGCGACAGCAGAGGCGCTTGTAGAAGTGTGGACTGCGCCTGCAGGCGCTGCGCTGTCGGCGCGCGCCGGTCAGCAGATTGTAATGACGAAATGGGCGGGACTGGCAGGAACTGTCCGCCTGGAAAAAACATACCGGGAAGCCCTTTTGAAACGCTATCCTGCGCAGCTTCTGGACGACGTAGCACAGCTGGAGCAGCACTTTTCGATTTTACCGGAGGCTGCAGTCGCCGGTAAGTCCGGCATCGGACTTGCCTGTGCAGTATCGGAAGGCGGTGTATTCCATGCACTCTGGACACTGGCAGAGCAGGCCGGGACCGGACTGGAGGTATCTTTAAAGAAGATTCCCATCCGACAGGAAACGGTAGAAATCTGTAATGAACTGGACGTCAATCCCTATGAGCTGTCCGGAAACGGCAGTCTGCTGTTTGTGACTGATCAGGGCGAGATGCTGGCAGAGCAGCTGCAGCAGCAGAAAATCCCGGCGGCGGTGATCGGATTTTTGTCGGCGGACAACGATCGCGTGATTGTCAACGGAGAGGAACGAAGATTTTTAGAACCGGCGAATACGGACGCGATTTATCGGATGGAGTAGTAGAACAGTTGCCGGATATCCGGCAGGAACGGAAGAAAAAAATGAGAGAAGAATTATTAAAAATTATTGAGAAAAACAGCCGGATCGATTTAAAAGAGCTGGCAGTCATCCTCGGCGTAGAGGAAATTGACGTGGTAAACGAAATGGCAGCGATGGAAGCAGAGGGCATTATCTGCGGCTATCATACACTGATTGATTGGGAAAAAACAAGCATCGAAAAGGTTTCCGCGCTGATTGAGGTTCGCGTAACACCCCAGCGCGGTCAGGGCTTTGACAGCATCGCGGAGCGGATTTACAAATACCCGGAGGTGCATGCAGTGTACCTGATCTCCGGCGGTTTCGATCTGCTCGTAACACTGGAGGGCAAATCCCTGAAAGAGGTTTCCGCGTTTGTTTCGGATAAGCTTTCCACGCTGGACAGTATTTTGAGCACAGCGACCCATTTTATCCTGAAAAAGTATAAGGATCACGGAACGATCCTGACCCGCAAATGCGAGGATCAGAGGGAGATGATTACGCCATGAGAAATCCCCTTTCTGATACAATCGTTACGATTAAACCGTCCGGAATTCGGAAATTTTTCGATATTGTCAGCGAAATGGAGGATGCGATTTCTCTGGGTGTCGGCGAGCCGGACTTCGATACTCCGTGGCACATCCGCGACGAGGGCATTTATTCTCTGGAAAAGGGACGTACCTTTTACACCTCCAATGCCGGTTTGAAGCAGCTGCGGGAGGAAATTGCGCATTATTTGAGACGCCGCTATCAGGTGTCCTATGATCCGCTGCATGAAATCATGATTACAGTCGGCGGCTCCGAGGCCATCGATATTGCACTGCGTGCGATGGTAAATCCGGGAGACGAGGTGCTGATTCCACAGCCGTCCTATGTTTCCTATGAGCCGTGCGCCGTGCTTGCAGGTGCGAAGCCGGTTATCATCCCATTGAAAGCGGAAAACGAGTTCCGCCTGACGGCACAGGAGCTTCTGGATGCAATCACGGAAAAGACGAAAATTTTGATTTTACCCTATCCGAACAATCCGACCGGTGCGATCATGGAACGGGAAGATCTGGAAGCGATCGCAAAGATCGTGGAAGAAAAAGATCTGTTTGTGATATCGGATGAAATTTACAGTGAGCTGACCTATAAAGGTAATCCGGTTTCCATCACACAGATTCCGGGGATGCGGGAGCGGACGGTCCTGATCAACGGATTTTCCAAGGCATATGCAATGACCGGATGGCGTCTGGGTTATGCCTGCGGACCGGAAGTGATTTTAAAACAGATGCTCAAAATCCATCAGTTTGCGATCATGTGTGCTCCTACGACGAGCCAGTATGCGGCGGTAGAGGCGCTGAAAAACGGCGATGACGATGTAGCGGAAATGCGCGAACAGTACAATCAGCGCAGACGCTATCTGCTGCATGCCTTTGCAGAAATGGGGCTGCCCTGCTTCGAGCCTTACGGCGCGTTTTATGTGTTCCCCTGTATCAAGGAATTCGGCATGACCAGCGATGAGTTTGCGACGCGTTTTCTGCAGGAAGAAAAGGTTGCAGTCGTGCCGGGCACGGCGTTTGGGGACAGCGGCGAGGGCTACATCCGTATTTCCTATGCTTATTCCCTGGAAAATCTGAAAGTTGCGATCGGACGGCTGTCGCATTTTGTAAAAAAACTGAAAGCGGAAAAGGAATGATAAAGATATGTTAAACATCGTATTGCATCAGCCGGAAATCCCGGCGAATACGGGAAATATCGGAAGAACCTGCGTCGCGACCGGGACGGTTCTGCATCTGATTGAGCCGCTGGGCTTTTCTTTGAGTGAAAAGCAGTTAAAGCGCGCAGGCATGGATTACTGGAATCTGCTGGATGTGCGCCGCTACATCAATTTTGCGGACTTTCTGGAAAAAAATCCGACGCTTGTAAGCGGCGAGCCGGATGCGCCGAAGCTCTGGATGGCGACGACGAAAGCGCATCAGGTTTACAGCGATGTAAAGATCGGACCGGACGATTATATTATGTTCGGCAAGGAGAGTGCCGGAATCCCGGAGGAAATCCTTGTGGAGTATGAAAAGAGCTGTATCCGCATTCCGATGGGACAGGATATCCGTTCCCTGAACCTGTCCAACTCCGTAGCGATTGTTTTGTATGAAGCGCTGCGCCAGAACCATTTCGCAGGGTTACAGGAAAATGGAGAACTGCACCGGCTGCACTGGAAAGCGTAAGGCATCCCGCCCTACGCTTCGTTGTCCTGCACGGGTAGGGAGAAGATAAACTCGCTCCCGACGCCCTCGGTGCTGATGACATTGATATTTTCGTTGTGCGCCTGGATAATTTCTTTTGTAATGGAAAGTCCCAGCCCGGTTCCCTTTTTGTCTTTGCCGCGGGAAAGGTCGGTCTTGTAGAAACGATCGAAGATCAGCCGCAGGCTGTCCTTCGGGATTCCGATACCACTGTCCTTGACGGAGACAAAAACCTTTCCATGCTTTTCGTTTGTCTCGATGCGAATCGCAGAGTCAGGGTGGGAAAATTTAATCGCGTTGTCGAGCAGGTTGTATAAGACCTGCTCGATTTTGCTTTTGTCGGCGAGAACGGGCATACGGTCGCCGGTTAAAAGCAGCTCGATGCCGATATGCTTCTGCTGGCAGGTTCCTTCGAAAGAAGCGGCAGTAGAGCGAATGACCGAATTTAAATCGAAAACAGATTTTTCCAGGATCATGCCCTTCATATTCAGGTTGTTTAAGGTCAGCAGGCTGTTGGTCAGCTTTGTCAGGCGTTCCGTTTCGTTTAAGACGATGCCGAGATATTTTTCGTGGAGCTCTGGCGGGATCGTTCCATCCAGCATCGCCTCCAGATACCCTTTGATTGAAGTCAGCGGAGAGCGGAAGTCGTGAGAAACGTTGGCGATGAATTTTTTCTGGTTATCCTCGGCGCGTGCGATCTCACTTGCCATGAGAGACAGGGAGGCAGCCAGATAACCGATCTCATCCTCACTGTCTACCTGAAATTCATAATGCAGATTGCCTGCCGCGTACTGCTCGGTGGCTGCCGTGATCTTGCGCAGCGGCAGATAGACCATTTCTGTAAAGAAAATCAGAATGATCAGCGACAGCAGGAAAAAAATCACGAGCATAATATAGGAAATATTCAGCAGGCTTTCGCTGGAAGCCCGAATATTTGCCATGGGGATATGGATGACAACATAGCCCTGCACTTTAAAATTGGAAGTGATGGGCGCAAATACACTGAGCATTTCCTCCTGGAAGCAGCCGAAAAAGTCACCAACCGTATAAAAGGAACCGGCGGTGATGGTCGAGTCAAAATTTTCCACGCGAGACTCATGATTCACATCCAGCGGTGTTTCAGTTGTCATGATAATACGTCCGGATGGATTAATGATCCAGATTTGGGAGGACAGGTAGGTGCTGAGCGCATCCAGCTGTTTTTTGACCTCCTCGAGGGAAACATTGCTGCTGTATAAGTCGGAAGCGTAGGTATTTGCGATCAGAGTAGCTTCTTTATAAAGGGAGTCCGCCTTTTCCCGTTTCAGATGCTCCAGCGTCATACTGGAAACGAACGTTGCTACGACTAAAAATCCGAAAAATCCGAAGATCAGGTAGCCGAGTACAAATTTCAGATACAGGGTTTTGCGCATGTCATCTTACCTCGAATTTGTAGCCGATTCCCCAGATCGTGGCGATTTTCCAGTTTGCATGATCCTTGATCTTTTCGCGCAGACGCTTGATGTGTACGTCTACCGTGCGGGTGTCGCCAATGTATTCATAGCCCCAGATCTGATCCAGAAGCTGTTCTCTGGAAAAAACGTGGTTGGGCGAAGCTGCCAGAAAATAGAGAAGCTCCAGCTCCTTTGGCGGCATATCGACATTTTTCCCCATATACATAACGGAATAATTGGTTTTATTGATTGTCAGATCAGGATATTCGACACATTCCACAGCAGGCTTTGCCGGAACGGCAGCAGTTGGCTTGTAGCGGCGCAGCACCGCTTTGACTCTTGCGACAAGCTCCTTGGAGTCGAAGGGCTTTTCCATGTAATCATCCGCACCAAGCTCCAGGCCGAGCACCTTGTCAAAAATTTCGCCTTTGGCGGACAGCATGATGATGGGAACAGAGGAACTGCTGCGGACTTCACGGCAGACCTGATAGCCGTCGATGCCGGGAAGCATCAGATCGAGCAGAATCAGGTTCGGCGCGAAGGTATCCACAGCGCGGAGGGCGGATTCCCCGTCCTCCACGATCATCGTATCAAAGCATTCCTTGGTCAGGTACAGTGAAATGAGTTCGGCGATATTGGCATCGTCGTCAACAATCAGAATTTTCTGTTTATTTACCATAATGAACCTCGTTATTTGTTTTTGCAAAGTCGGCAGATGATTGCCGTCCTGCGGATTATTTTTTAAATTCTACAATCGTTACGCCGGCATCGCCTTCGCCGTATTCGCCCTGTCGGAAGGATTTGACATATTTGATGCGCTTTAAATGCTGCTGGATGGCCTTGCGCAGGGCACCGGTCCCCTTGCCATGTACGACGCGGACGTTTTCCAGATGTGCCAGATAAGCGTCGTCCAGATATTTATCGAGGGCGGCGAGGGCTTCGTCTACCGTTTTGCCCAGCAGATTGATCTCAGGGGAAACGGAGAAGGACTTGGACATCCGGAGCTTGCCGGTATTTGTTTTGGACATCGTAGGTGTGGTAATCGTCGCTTCCTCGATGCGGACAAGGTCTTTTATGTTCGTGGAGGTGCGCATGATGCCGCACTGCACGAAGAGGTTGCCCTTTGCATCAGGCAGGCTGCTGACCGTACCCTTGAGCCCCATGGAAACAATGCGCACGGCATCGCCTTTTTTGAGCTGTTCGGGCTTTAATGCCGGAGCTTTGGGCTTGTCCTTTGCAGCGACGGAAAGCTTGCTGTTTTTGTCGTCGATGTTGCTGCGCAGCTTTTGACGTGCCTGTTCCAGATCCTTCATGGAAGCGCCGGGACCGGCTTTCTGGAAAATGCGGATCGTTTCGTCTGCGGTGTCCTTTGCTTCACGCAGAATATCCCGCGCTTTTTCATTCGCTTCGCGCAGGATACGGTCCCGCGTCTGGTCGATTTTATCGTTTTTCTCCTGTAGCTTATGCCGGAGGGCTTCGATTTCTTTTTTGTAATCTTCGATTTCGCGGCGTTCTTTTTCAATTGTAACGCGGCTCTTTTCCAGATCGGAAATAACGTCTTCAAAGCTGACGTCCTGTTCGTCGATCTGCTCTTTGGCAGCTTCGATGATTTCGTCGGAAAGACCGAGCTTTTTGGAAATTGCAAAGGCGTTGCTCTTTCCGGGAATGCCGATCAGCAGTCGGTAGGTCGGACGCAGCGTTTCCACATCGAATTCACAGCAGGCATTTTCTACAAAATTTGTGGAAAGAGCGTAGATTTTCAGCTCGCTGTAATGTGTGGTCGCCATTGTGCGGATGCCGCGGTCATGCAGATAGTTCAAAATCGCAATCGCCAGCGCCGCACCCTCAGTCGGGTCGGTCCCGGCCCCCAGCTCATCGAACAGGCACAGGGAATCTGCGTCTGCCTTTGCCAGAATGGAGACGATGGAGGTCATGTGGGAGGAAAAGGTACTCAAGCTCTGTTCAATGCTCTGTTCGTCACCGATATCTGCAAAAACCTCTGTAAAAACGGACAGCTGCGAGCGGTCCAGGGCAGGAATGTGCAGACCTGCCTGCCCCATCAGCGTGAACAGTCCGACTGTTTTTAAACATACGGTTTTACCGCCGGTGTTGGGACCGGTGATGACGAGAAGATCGAAATTTTTGCCAAGCTCGACGTCGATCGGAACGACTTTTTTGCGGTCAAGCAACGGATGTCGTCCCTGACGGATACGAACGATATGCTCGTCGTTGAAAAGCGGACGGGAAGCATTCTGATCCATCGCAAGGGAAGCCTTTGCAAAGATGAAATCGAGCTGCGTCATAATCCGCTGGTTTTCTGCGATTTCAAGGGTGTGTGCACCTGCTTCGGCACTCAAATTTGCCAGAATAACGGCGATTTCCTTTTGCTCCTCGATTTCCAGCTCACGCAGCTGATTGTTTAAGCTGACAACGGCTGCGGGCTCGATGAAAAAGGTGGAGCCGGTGGAGGACTGGTCGTGCACCATGCCGGGCACCTGACCTTTATATTCCGCCTTGACGGGGATACAGTAGCGTCCGTCGCGGGTGGTAATCACGGCATCCTGCAGATAGTTTCTGACGGAACCGTTTACCATGCTGTTTAATTGGTTGTGAATCTTTTCCCCGGTTAATACCATGCTCCGCCGGATTTTTTTGAGGGCAGGACTGGCGTCGTCCGCAATTTCATCCACATCGATGATGCAGCGGCGAATTTCTTTGGAAAGGGGTGCGAGGGGTTCGAGACAGTGAAAATATTCTGTCAGGGAATCCTGCTGTTCTTCGTCCTTGTCGGAGCGCCCGAAGTTTTTGACACGGGCGGTGTTTTCCAAAAGACCGGCGATGCGCAGCAGCTCTTCAGAAGAGAGGGTGCTGCCGATTTCGAGGGAGCGCAGGCACATGCCGAGGGGCTTATTGCTGCCGAAATTCAGGCTGCCCTTCTGGAAAATCCGGGTCAGGGCATCTGCAGTTTCGGTCTGAGCCTGTTCGATCTGCGCAAGATCGGTCATGGGCACGAGATCCCGGCAAAGCTGTCGTCCGGGGTCCGAGGTTGCTTTTTGCTCCAGCATATGAATGACTTTATCATATTCCAATACGCGTAAAACTTTCGCGTTCATAGTAGTTCCTTTCGTTTTTCAAAACACAGTGCCAAAAGGCACCTATATTTGTTCCTATTCGTTCCATAAAATGCTGCACAGCAGAATCATTACACAGGATTGATGCTGCTGTCTTGTGGTACAGGCGGCTACTCCTATCATACCATATAGAGAGAGAAACCGGGGAAAAATTTTGCGCCCGGAAAAAGTCTTTCCGGCACTTGTGTGCAGGCGGGCAGATGAGGTATACTGAAAAGTACCCAAACGGGCAGAAAGGAACCGATACTTATGGAGGATAACAGACCGAATCAGGATCTGACGAATCAGGATATCGAGTTTATCAAAGAAAAGGTAAAAGAACGACCGCTGAACCGTCGAAAGCTGTTTAAAAAAACGTTGCTGACGGCGAGCATGGCAGCAATTTTTGGGCTGATCGCCTGTGTGACCTTCCTTGTGCTGGAACCGGTATTTTCCAATCTGCTGTACCCGGAGGAGGAGCCGCAGCAGGTGGAGCTGAAGGAAGAAAATATCGAGGATGAGATGCGTCCGGAGGATATGATTCTGGAAGAAGAGACGGAAACGGAGATAACGACAGAGCTGCAGACCGTTGTGGAAAAAGTCGCGCTGGAAATCGGGGATTATCAGAAGCTGTACCGGAATATGTATGCGGTGGCGAAGACATTTGCAGATCATTCGATGGTAACAGTGACCGGTGTGGTGTCGGATGTGGACTGGTTTGATAACACTTATGAAAATCAGGGACAGACGGCAGGGCTGATCGTTGCGGATAACGGTAAGGAGCTGCTGATTCTTGTGGACGATGCAGCCATCCGTCAGGCGGAGGAACTGGAGGTTTCCTTTTACAGCGGACGGAGTGTGTCCGCTTCACTGAAAGGAAAGGATGAGGAAACGGGGCTCGCCATTTTGAGTGTGGCGCTGGAGGATATTCCGGAGGATATCCGGAAAAATGTCGGATCGGCGACGATGGGAAGCTCCGGCAGTAGTGTACAGGCTGTGCCGGTGATTGCAATCGGACGTTCGCAGGGTGCGGAAACGATAATTTTCGGAATGGTAACTTCTGCAGATTATTATCAAAATCTTACGGATCATAATGTCCGCCTGTTGAAGACAGATATGACGGGGTTGCAGGGAACCGGAGGCGTTTTAATCAATCTTTCCGGAAAGGTACTCGGCATCGTGCACGCCGGGGAAGCAGAGAGCTCCGATGTGCTCAGCGCATATGGGATTTCCGATCTGCTGACGACGGTGGGCAAGCTGTCGAATGGTCAGAAAATCGCCCATATGGGCATTACCGGGACGGATGTACCGGACGAAATCCATCTGGAAAAACATGTGCCGGTCGGTGCATATGTGACGGGAATCATAATGGATTCTCCCGCGATGAAAGCGGGAATCCAGAGCGGCGACGTAATCGTTGGCATGGAAGGAGAAGAGATCACTTCGTTTGCGGACTACCATGCGGCGCTTCTTTCCTGTGAGCCGGACACGACGGTGACAGTCACTGTGATGCGGCAGGGACAGGAAGAATATCAGGAAATGGAGATTGAGGTGCTTTTGCAGGAGTAAGGCGTAGAGGATAGCGAAAGGCTTTTGATGCAGCACTGCCGTTTTCGGTTTTGCGTAGCATTGTCAACAGAATAGAGATTTTTGGAAAAGAGGAAAAGAAAATGAAATTTATTAAGGATTATAAAGAAGGCGACAGAGTATTCGATATTTATCTGTGTAAGCATAAACAGTCTGCTGTGACGAAGAATGGGAAGCCGTATGAAACCGTCATCCTGCAGGATAAGACCGGCACGGTAGACGGCAAAATCTGGGATCCTAACAGTGCGGGTATCGATGATTTCGACAGCCTGGATTATATTGAGGTCTATGGCGATGTGACCTGTTTTCAGGGCGCAAACCAGATCAATATCAAACGAATCCGCCTGTGCCGCGAGGGCGAATACGAGCCTGCCAACTATCTTCCGGTCAGCAAAAAGGACATTTCCGTGATGTATCAGGAGCTGCTTTCCTATATTAACAGCATGGAAAATGAATGGCTCAAAAAGCTGATGGAGGCGTTCTTTGTAAAAGACGAGGCGTTTCTTACAAACTTCAAAAAATCTTCCGCAGCGAAAAGCGTACATCATGGATTTGTAGGCGGTCTGCTGGAGCACACGCTTGGCGTTGTGAAGCTGTGCGATTATTTTGCAAAATCCTACCCGATGTTAAAAAGGGATCTGCTTTTGGCTGCCGCGATGTGTCATGATATCGGCAAGACAAAAGAAATTTCCCTTTTCCCGCAGAACGATTACACGGACGATGGACAGCTGCTTGGTCATATCGTAATCGGAACGGAGATGGTCAGCGACAAAATTCGGATGATCCCGGGCTTTCCGACTGTGCTTGCTTCGGAATTGAAACACTGCATTTTGGCGCACCACGGAGAATATGAATACGGTTCTCCCAAAAAGCCTGCGCTCATGGAAGCAATGGCACTGAACCTGGCGGATAATGCAGATGCGAAGCTGGAAACCTTTACGGAGATTCTGGAGGGAACTTCTGAAACCGGATGGCTGGGTTACAACCGGCTCTTTGAATCCAATCTGCGCATGACGCGGATGGACTAAGACGGCTCAGCCGAAGGAATGGACGCAGTGCAGCTGCGCAGGTTTTGCATAGCCGGACGTAGAAAGCACGACCGGCGCGCATTCTATGCAGCTGCAGCGGTAAAAATACAGCGCAGCTGCCGAAGCATGGAGGATGACGTGAATATACAGAAAAATCAGATTTTTACAGTGAAAATTACAGATATGGGAACTGACGGAGAGGGCATCGGACATCTGGAGGATTCCGATGCCCTTTCAGGCAATGGTTATACGCTGTTTGTCAAGGACGCGGTTCTGGGCGATACGGTGCGTGCAAAAGTCGTAAAACCGAAAAAGGGATATGCCTTTGCGCGTCTGGAAGAAGTGCTGGAACCGTCGCCCGACCGCGTGGAGCCGGTCTGTGCGTATGCGAGACAGTGTGGCGGCTGTCAGCTGCAGGCGGTTTCCTATGAAAAGCAGCTCGCCTTTAAGGACCGCAAGGTCAAAAACAACCTGATCCGGATCGGCGGCTTTGCCCCGGATTTTGTAGAGGAAATTATGGAAGAGCCGGTCGGGATGGAGCATCCGTTCCATTATCGCAACAAGGCGCAGTTTCCGGTCGGAATGGACAAAAATGGTCGTTTGATTGCGGGCTTTTATGCCGGACGGACACACACGATTATTGAAAACAGGGACTGTGCGCTCGGCGTTGCGGAAAACAAAATCGTGTTGGATATTGTGCTGGATTTTTGTACGGAAAAGAAAATTCCAGCATACGATGAAACGACAGGAAAGGGATTGCTGCGCCATGTCCTGATCCGTAAAGGTTTTTCAACAGGACAGATTATGGTCTGTCTGATTCTCAACGGCAGTTCGTTTGCGGCGGAGCAGGAGCTTGCGGACAGGCTGTTTGAAAAGGTGTCCGGAATGACCAGTTTTTCGGTCAATTCCAATACAGAGCGGACAAATGTGATTATGGGCAGGAAAACCCGGACGATCCGCGGGAAAGACCGCATTGAGGACACGATCGGCGGGCTTGTTTTCACAATTTCGCCCCAGTCCTTTTATCAGGTCAATCCGGTTCAGACGGAAAATATTTACAGTCAGGCGCTTTCTTATGCAGGACTGACCGGAAATGAGACAGTCTGGGATCTTTACTGTGGAATCGGCACGATTTCCCTGTTCCTGGCGCGCCAGGCGAAGCAGGTCTATGGCGTGGAAATCGTCCCGCAGGCAATCGATGATGCGCGCCAGAACGCAGTGCGCAACGGCATCGACAATGCGAAATTTTATGTCGGAAAAGCGGAGGAAGTGCTGCCGCACTTATACGAAACAGAAGGAATTTTTGCGGACGTTATCGTTGTTGATCCTCCGCGCAAGGGCTGTGACGAAGAGTGCCTCAATACCATTTTAAAAATGCGCCCGAAGCGCCTGGTTTATGTCAGCTGCGATTCCGCGACGCTCGCCCGCGACTTAAAATATCTCTGCAGCCAGGGCTATGAGTTAAAATGCGGCAGGGCGTTTGACAACTTCCCGATGGGGGGACATGTGGAGACGGTTGTTCTTTTGTCCCAACAAAAACCAGATG
>UMIP01093241.1_pt1 | contig 61617 bp, 49 predicted proteins | sample 1965751 | NCBI WGS metagenome assembly UMIP01 (sample SAMEA4836117, study PRJEB28245) | human gut metagenome | biome: gut microbiome; material: fecal sample | place: Denmark | collected 2008
AAGATATAACTTATGATAGCATCTGGAGGCTGTTTTTACAACCTTCACAAAAATTTTCAATTTACAAAGATTTTACTTTAGCGTGGTTTTACATTTAACTTTGGATTTCTATAATAGCACTTGTAAATGAGGCAACAAGTTATAAAACATAAAAATATTAAAAAGGAAATGAGCCTTTCACTTTATCTTAAAATTAAAAAACATGGCTCATGGGAAGAGGAGAAAATTATCATGAAGAAAAAAATCGCAACAATCCTTACAGCAGCAGTTATCGGAGCAACAGCTTTCACAACAATCGTAAGTGCAGCAAGCGGAGACATCACAGTTGTATCCCGTGAGGACGGTTCCGGTACACGTGGAGCATTCGTAGAACTGTTTGGAATTGAAGAAGAAAAAGATGGCGAGAAAGTAGATATGACTACAGATGAAGCAAGTGTAACAAACAGCACATCTGTTATGATGACAACAGTTGCAGGTGATGAGAATGCGATCGGTTATATTTCACTTGGTTCTCTGGATGATACAGTAAAGGCAGTTAAGATCGACGGCGTAGAAGCTACTGTAGATAATGTTTCCAATGATTCTTACAAAATCGCACGTCCATTCAACATCCTTACATCTGATAAAGAAAGCGATGCAGCAAAGGATTTCGTAAACTACATCATGAGCTCTGACGGACAGAAGATCGTAGAGGACAACGGATATATCAAAGAAGCAGCAGATGCTAAGGCTTATGAAGCAGCAGACGGAGTTTCCGGTAAAGTAGTAGTTGCAGGTTCTTCTTCTGTAACACCGGTTATGGAGAAACTTGCAGAAGGCTATGAAGCAGTAAATAAAGACGTCACTGTAGAAGTTCAGCAGAGCGATTCCACAACAGGTGTAAACATGGCGGCAGAAGGAACAGCAGATATCGGTATGGCGTCCCGTGACCTGAAGGATGAGGAGAAAGATCTTGGTCTTACAGCTACAGTTATCGCAAGAGATGGTATCGCAGTTATCGTAAACAAAGACAATGACATTGATGAACTTACAAGCAATCAGGTAAAGGCTGTATACACAGGTGAGATTACTACATGGGAAGACCTTGCTAAATAATGTGATTAATATCAGGGTACAAAGATCAAAAAGCCGTTTGAGAATTGCGGGAGCTGCAAAGCAGCGGAGCAATTCGTAGATATGATATATGTAACAGATTTAGTTTCAGAGCAGTTCGCCTGTGGATGAAATAATACAGCAGGCGGGCTGTTTGTATGTCGAAAATCATATTTTCAGAATTGCTGTAAAAGTGACAGGTTATGATTTTTGATACAGGGAAAGAAAGGTGTAATGAATGAACCACTTTAAAGAAAAAGCAATGAAATGTGTGTTTCTGATCGCAGCCTGTACTTCAGTGCTGGCAGTATTTCTGATCTGTGCATTTCTGTTTGCAAATGGTGTCCCGGCTATCGGGAAAATCGGTCCGCTGAAGTTCCTGCTGGGAACAAAGTGGAAGCCGTCAAATGATATTTTTGGAATCCTTCCAATGATCGTAGCAAGTATCTATGTAACTGCAGGTGCCATTCTTCTTGGTGTGCCGATCGCACTCTTTACTTCTGTTTTTATGGCACGTTACTGTCCGAAAAAAATCTACAGACCATTGAAATCAGGAATTGAACTGATGGCAGGTGTACCTTCTATTGTGTATGGTTTCTTTGGACTGATTCTCATTGTTCCTCTGATCAGACAGATTTTCGGTGGAACAGGAACCAGTATGCTGGCAGCCTGTGTTCTGCTTGGAATGATGATTCTTCCGACAATCATCGGAGTTACGGAATCTGCGATCCGCAGTGTACCTGAGAGCTATTACGAAGGTTCACTGGCACTGGGAGCAACCAAGGAGAGGAGTATTTTCTGTGTGATGCTTCCGGCAGCAAAGTCAGGTATTCTGGCAGCTGTAGTGCTTGGAATCGGTCGTGCGATCGGTGAGACAATGGCTGTTGTAATGGTTGCAGGTAACCAGCCGAGAATGCCACAGGGAATCCTGAAAGGTGTCCGTACCATGACTGCAAACATTGTTACTGAGATGGGTTATGCAACAGGTCTTCACAGAGAAGCTCTGATTGCAACAGCAGTTGTGTTATTTATCTTTATCCTTATCATTAACCTGAGTCTTTCTTTACTGAACAGGAGGGCAGAACATGCAAATTGATACAGCAGCGGCAATTGATTTGTCAAAAGAAAAAAAGCAGAATGAGTCTTCGTTCTCAGATCAGATGAAGGCATATATTAAGCATCCGGGATCAGGTGTTCTTGCATTGCTTACCCTTTTGGGTGCAGTCCTGACATTTGCATTACTGTTCTTTCTGATTGGATATATTCTGGTCAAGGGTGTACCGTATCTGTCAACAGACTTATTTAGTTTAACTTATAATTCAGAGAATCTTTCCTTACTTCCTTCTCTGATTAATACATTTATCCTGACTGTCGTTTCTCTTGTGATCGCTGCGCCGTTGGGGATTTTTGCAGCAATCTATCTGGTAGAATATGCGAAAAAAGGAAGCAAGCTTGTAAATGTGATCCGTATCACAGCCGAGACACTTTCCGGTATTCCATCTATTGTATATGGTCTTTTCGGTATGTTGTTTTTCGTGACAGCACTTCACTGGGGGCTGTCACTTTTATCCGGTGCGTTTACACTGGTGATCATGATTCTTCCTCTGATCATGCGTACCGCAGAGGAAGCTTTGAAATCTGTTCCGGATTCTTACCGTGAAGCAAGTTTCGGACTTGGCGCAGGTAAGCTGCGTACAATTTTTACGATCGTTCTGCCGTCAGCAGTACCTGGAATTCTGGCTGGCGTGATTCTGGCAATCGGTCGTGTGATCGGTGAGACAGCAGCACTGATCTATACAGCAGGTACGGTTGCAGAAGTACCGAAGAATCTGATGGGTTCCGGCCGTACACTGGCACTTCATATGTATGTGCTGTCCGGTGAGGGCCTTCATATGAATCAGGCATCTGCGACAGCAGTTGTTATTCTGGCATTTGTTCTTGTGATCAATTTCCTGTCCGGAGCGGTTGCCAAACGAATTGCGAAAGGATAAAAGACATGGGTGAGAATGCAAAAATAACAGTTGAGAATATGAATTTATATTACGGGAAGTTCCATGCATTAAAGAACATCAATATGGAGATTCCTGAGAAAGAAATCACAGCTTTTATCGGTCCGAGCGGTTGTGGTAAATCCACTCTTCTGAAGTCTTTAAACCGAATGAATGATCTGGTAGAGGGCTGTGTGATCACCGGTAAAGTACAGCTTGACGGTGAGGATATTTACGGAGATATGGATGTCAATCTGTTACGAAAAAGAGTGGGAATGGTATTCCAGAAGCCGAATCCATTTCCGATGAGTATCTATGATAACATTGCATATGGACCAAGAACACATGGAATCCGTTCTAAAGCAAAACTGGATGATATCGTAGAGAAATCCCTTCGCGATGCAGCTATCTGGGAAGAGGTGAAAGACCGTCTGAAAAAAAGTGCACTGGGAATGTCCGGTGGACAGCAGCAGAGGCTTTGCATTGCCAGAGCACTTGCGGTTCAGCCGGAAGTGCTCCTGATGGATGAGCCAACATCCGCACTTGACCCTATTTCAACTTCCAAGATCGAGGAGCTGGCAATGGAGTTAAAGAAGGATTATACGATTGTTATGGTAACTCATAATATGCAGCAGGCAACCCGAATTTCTGACAAAACAGCGTTCTTTTTACTGGGAGAAGTCATTGAATTTGCAGATACGGATAAGCTGTTTTCCATGCCTGCGGATAAACGTACAGAGGACTATATTACAGGAAGGTTTGGTTGATTATGTCAAAGTATTTCGAGAGACAGCTGGAGGAACTGCATGTCCAGCTTATTACTCTGGGAAGCTACTGCGAGAAGGCTATTTCTTTTTCCGCAAAAGCGATCCAGAAGGTGCAGAATGAGGAAATTGTCCGTCGGGTTTTTGAGACGGACAGAGACATTGATGCGAAGGAAAGAGAGATTGAGAACCTCTGTCTGAGTCTTCTGCTTCATCAGCATCCGGTGGCAAGAGATTTAAGAGAAATCTCCGCTGCATTGAAGATGGTTTCTGATATGGAACGTATCGGGGATCAGGCCGCAGACATTGCAGATCTTTCCTTATATATTGCAAAGGATACCAGTGCGATACCGGATACGATCACAAAGATGGCAGAGGACACAGTGAGTATGGTGACAGAGAGTGTGGATGCATTTGTAAAGAGTGATCTGGAGCTGTGCCGAAATGTCATTGACAGAGATGATGTGGTGGATGATGCGTTTAATGAGATCAAAGAGAAACTTGCAGATATGATCTACGGGGGAAAACTGGATGCCAAGACCGGACTGGATCTCCTTATGACTGCCAAGTATTTCGAGCGTATCGGAGACCATGCGGTAAATATTGCAGAATGGGTGGAATATTCTATCACAGGCCAGCACAGGAATAATGAACATCAGGATTATCTGAATAATTAACTGAATGATGGAGGTCTCGTGTTATAAGCGACGAAAGTTTGCAGACAGAGACGATATATATCCGCAGGCGGGAACCGTTTGCGGATATTTGAGTATATTTAAGGCTGTAAATACACTGTTGACTTATAGCAATTTTCAAAAATAATGCAATTAATCCAGACCATCAGAGAGTGAAGTCCCGCGTCAGATATCTTTGTCGTGCGCCAGCACGCCGGCAGATATCTTCCTTGCCCTTCGCACTCTGCTGGACTGTCTTATTTGCATTATTTTGTAGAATTGCTATAGGTTATTTTATAGAAAGAATGATATATGGTAATATAACTGAAATCATATAATGAAGGGATGGGAAGAGAAGTGACAAAGAAAATTTTTAAATCTATGATGCTGGTGTGCGCAGTGGTTCTGGCAGCAGGACTGGCACTGGTTCTGGGGATTCTTTACAGAAATTTTGACAGACAGATGCGAGATGAACTGGTAAAAGAAGCTGCTTATCTGGAATATGGAGTGGAACAGCAGGGCGCAGATTATCTTGAAAATATCAAGGATAAGAGTGCCAGAATTACATATATTGCTCAGGATGGAACGGTGCTTTTTGACAATGAGGCAGATGCTTCTGAGATGGAAAACCATAGGGACAGAGATGAATTTCAGAAGGCTGAGAAGTATGGTGCAGGAGAATCTTCGAGATATTCAGATACTCTTTCCGAAAAAACGATCTACTACGCTCTGCGCCTGAAAGACGGTACGGTTCTCAGGGTTTCGGGAACGCAGGATTCGGTGTTTGCTCTGGTGGAGAACCTGGTGCTGCCGTTGTGCTGGATTCTGCTTATTATGCTTGTTCTTTCAGGAATTATTGCGTCTGTGATATCAAAGAAGATCGTGAAACCGGTGAATGAACTGGATCTGGAGCATCCGGAAGAGAATCAGATTTATGAGGAACTTTCACCCTTATTGAGTAAGATACACAGGCAGAACAGGGAGATTCAGAATCAGCTGGAACTGGCAAAACAGCAGCAGCAGGAATTTTCACTGATTACAGAAAATATGCAGGAAGGTCTGATCGTGATCGATAAATATACGATGATTCTTTCGGCTAATTCCAGTGCATGGAATCTGTTCCGGATGGACAAGGTGCGTCAGGGAGAAAGTGTTTACTGTCTGGATCGCGCGGAGGATTTCCGCCATGCAATTGAACATGTTCTGGAAGGGGAACATGAGGAGCTTGTCCTGAAATTAAATGGAAGTGATATTCAGCTGATCGCCAATCCTGTGATACGGGGACAGAAGACGGAGGGTGCGGTGATCCTGCTTGTGGATGTGACAGAGAAGCTTGAGAGGGAGAATCTGCGCAGGGAGTTTTCTGCAAATGTTTCCCATGAATTAAAGACGCCTCTGACTTCTATTTCCGGATTTGCGGAGATTATTCAGGGTGGTTTTGTGAAGGAGGAGGATATTCCTAAGTTTGCAGGACGTATCTATAAGGAGTCACAGAGGTTGCTTCAGCTTGTGGAGGATGTGATCCAGATTTCACAGCTTGATGAGGAGAAGACGCCTTATGTATGGGAGCCGGTGGATGTTTATCAGGTTTGTAAGAGTGCGTTTGACAGTCTGAAGGAGAAAGCATATAAGATGAATGTGCATCTTTATATCTGTGGAGAGTCGATGAAGATGGAGGCTATCAGGACTCTTCTGGAGGAGGCTGTTTATAATGTTTGTGATAATGCGATTAAGTATAACAGGAATGATGGTAGTGTGAGTATATTTCTGGAGCAGACGGCACAGGAGGTGCAGATTGTGGTTAAGGATACGGGGATTGGAATTCCGAGGGAAGATCAGGATCGGGTGTTTGAGAGATTCTACAGAGTGGATAAAAGTCATTCTAAGGAGATTGGGGGCACTGGATTGGGGCTTTCGATTGTGAAGCATGCGGTTAGTACTTTGGATGGTAGTGTTGGACTTAGAAGTGAGGTGGGAAGTGGAACTGAAATCTGTATGAAGTTTCCGAAGGTGCATAGAGAATAATTGATATTGCTAGAAGGGACGCGCAACGCAGCATCGCTCTTCGGGTTCAGTTCCGAGGAATAAGTAACTCTAAGGCATAGAAAATCCGCTAAAGGCATGAAGAAAAATGCAAAACTCGCTCCGCCTCCGACTTCGTTCAGACACGTTGCTATTTTTCTTCATAACGCGAATTTCCTATACCGATTGACTGGAAATATTTAGTGTTTTCAATGGGGGAGTTTTCTGATAAGATGAAGATTGAAAATTGTTGGAAAACGGTCATTGGGAGAGCTGCTGAGAGGGATTTTTTGATAGTGAGTTGTGATGGCTTTTGTGGAGAAAGGAAATAGATATTATGAATAGTTATAAGCTGGATTTGGAGAAGTATGCTGCATTGGCGAGACAGGCTGTGGCTGAGGGGTGTGTGTTGCTGGAGAATGAGGGGCAGGCGCTTCCGTTGAGAGATGGGGAGAGGGTTGCTGTTTTTGGGCGTATGGCGTTTCATTATTATAAGAGTGGGCTTGGCTCTGGTGGTTTGGTGAATACGAGGTATGTCGTGGGGATTCTGGATGCTTTGAAGGAGTGTGAAGGGGTTCATCTGGATGAGAAGCTGATGGGGATTTATGAGGATTGGATTATGGAGAATCCTTATGATGAAGGTCAGGGCTGGGGACATGTGCCTTGGTGTCAGAAGGAGATGGATGTGACAGAGGAGATGCTTGACTGTGCGCGCAGGAATGATGTTTCTCTGGTTGTTATTGGCAGAACTGCGGGTGAGGATCAGGATAACAATGCGAAGGCTGGCAGTTATTGCCTGACGGAGACGGAGGAGGATATGATCCGCCGTGTCTGTGAGGTGAGTGAGCGTACAGTTGTTGTGCTTAATGTTGGTAATATTATTGATATGAGCTGGGTGGAGAAGTATCGTCCGCAGGCTGTTCTGTATGTATGGCAGGGGGGCCAGGAAGGTGGAAATGGTGTGGCTGATGTGCTGACTGGTAAGGTTTGTGCGTGTGGTAAGCTGACGGATACGATTGCTGCTGATATTAAGGATTATCCGTCTACTGAGAATTTCGGGGATCCGTTTAAGAATTATTATAAGGAAGATATTTATGTCGGATATCGTTATTTTGAGACGTTTGCGAGGGATAAGGTGCTTTATCCGTTTGGATATGGGTTGTCTTATACAACTTTTGAGATGAAGGCGGAGGTTCTTAAGAATACCGGGGATGAGATTACGGTGTCTGCAATGGTTGCCAATACCGGTGAGTTAAAGGGGAAAGAGGTTGTTCAGGTTTATGTGAAGGTTCCGCAGGGGAAACTTGGAAATCCGGCGAGAAAGCTGATTGGTTTTGCAAAGACGAAGGAGCTGGAGCCTGGAGAGCAGGAAGAGGTTTGTATTGTTATTCCGAAGTATGATATGGCTTCTTATGATGACAGTGGTGTGACCGGGCATAAGTCTTGTTATGTTCTGGAAGAGGGAACTTATGAGATTTTTGTCGGCAGTGATGTGAGAAGTGCGGTATCTGTCGGATGTTATGAGGAAGAGTTCCGGGTGATTGAGGAGCTTGAGGAGGCTTATGCGCCGGTTGAGAAGTTTCAGAGGATGAAGGCTGTTTTGTTGCCGGATGGGACTTATCAGGCAGTGACTGAGGATGTGCCGGTCCGTACGATTGATCCTCAGGAGCGTAGGGCGAATGAGATACCGGAAACTTATGTCTATACAGGCGATAAGGGATATGAGCTGGTGGATGTGCTGGATAAGAAGGTTTCCATGGAGGAGTTTGTTGCGCAGATTAGTGAGGAGGATCTGATCGCGATGTTCCGGGGTGAGGGTATGTGTAGCCCGAAGGTTACTGCGGGAACGGCGGCTGCTTTTGGCGGAGTGACAGATGGCCTGACTGCGCTTGGAATTCCGGTTGGATGTTGTTCGGATGGTCCGTCCGGTATTCGTATGGATTGTGGTACGAAGGCGTTTTCACTGCCGAATGGAACTTCTCTTGGCTGTACTTTTAATGTGGAGCTTGTGGATGCATTGTATGAGATGACTGGTAAGGAGCTTCGTCTGAATAAGATTGATTCTCTTCTTGGACCGGGTATGAATATTCACAGAAATCCATTAAACGGACGTAATTTTGAGTATATTTCTGAGGATCCGATTCTTACAGGCAGGATTTGTGCAGCTCAGGTGAAGGCTATGGCGAAGTCTGGAATCGGAAGTACGATCAAGCATTTCTGTGGTAATAATCAGGAGGTTGGAAGAAGTACTTCGGACTCTGTGATCTCTGAGAGAGCTCTGCGTGAGATTTATCTGAAAGGTTTTGAGATTGCGGTAAAAGAGGGCGGTGCGCGTTCTGTGATGACGACTTATGGAAGCGTGAACGGGCTCTGGACGGCTGGAAGTTATGATTTGTGTACGACTATTCTTCGTAAGGAATGGGGATTTGATGGTATTGTGATGACTGACTGGTGGGCGAAGTCCAACTACGAAGGACATCAGGCTGAAGTGCCGGTGAAAGCACCGATGGTAGCGGCTCAGAATGATATTTATATGGTAGTAAGTGATGCGAAGGCAAATCCTGAGAATGATGATGTAGAGGAGATGCTTCATGCAGGAAAGATTACTCTGGGTGAATTGCAGAGAAATGCGGCAAATATTCTGGGATTTTTGTTAAAGAGTCCGTCTATTCTGCTTCTGGCAGACAGAATCTGTGAAGAGGAGCTGGAGGCTATGAATACGAAGGAAGAGGATGACGTGGATGCCGGAAGTCTGGTGAATATTGAGAGTGATCCACAGACACAGGAGATTGTAATTGATGGTGCGTTATTGCATCCTGCGAAGGGGAATGCAGATGTACTGGCAGTTACCAATGATTTTATGGGTGATTTCACAATGAAGTTTACGTTGAAGTCTGATCTTGGAGAGTTGGCGCAGCTTCCTGTTTCTGTATTTTTGGATAATATTCATAAGATGACTGTTTCTGTTCAGGGAACCAATGGAAAATGGGTGGAGGAAAGCCGGATTCTGAATATGGGATTTGGACATAATCACTACATTAAACTTTATTATGGAGCAGATAACCTCGAAATTGAGAAAATTGTGCTGACTCCAAATAGGTAAGACCAATTCGTGGAAAGCTTGCAAAATAAAATCCTTTATGGCATAATATGGAAATACTCAAAAACCCGTTGGAAATTATAAGTGTGATGAGGAAAAGATAATATGTCTGGTTTTACAAAGGAAATAATTGCGAGGACTTTTACAGAATTACTTGAAGAGAAATCCATGGCTAAGATAACGGTCAAGGATATTGTGGAGCGATGCGGAGTAAACAGGAATACTTTTTATTATCATTTCCGGGATATTCCGGATGTCGTTGAGTTTATTCTGAAGAAGAAGTGGGATGAGATTCTGGAAGCGCCACAGAAGAAAACGTCAATCCTGGAGTGTATGGAGGAGATGGCTTCTTTAGTCAGGGATAATCGAAAGCTGATGTTGAACGTTTATAAATCAGTAAAAAGAGATACATTTCTTGTTTATATGAACGAGATTGCTACCTATATTATTACGGAATATTTTAAGAAGAATCTGGATAAATTTGATTTGAACAGAGATGAAATCAGTATTCTTATCAAATATTACAAATGTCTGTTTATAGGAATTCTGATGGAGTGGCTGAATAATGCGCTGGAGGATGATCTGGGAGTTGAAATGCGCCAGGCAATTGAGCTGATGAACCGTCATCCGGAGCTGACTTCGATTCTTAATAAAACAAGTTAATATTTTGGTCAATTTTGGAACTATAAATACTGTAATTAATCCAATCCATCAGAGCGTGAAGTCCTGCGTCAGATATCTTTGCCGTGCGTCATGAACAGGAGCTTTGGATGAGCATTAATTATTGTGTTTGTCATTATGCCTCGAAATTGAAAAAATATTCTGCAAGATTTATATTATACAAAATCAAGCTCATGTCTGATTTTTGGACATGGGCTTTTTTTTGTCTATTTATTGTTAAAAATATCACAGTTATAATAACAGCCAGAAAGAGGGAAAAACAAAGAGGCTGAGATGAACATTCAGCCTGATAATTCAGGAAGGAGGAGAGGTAGGGTGAATGCAATGAAACAGTTAAAATTAGCGAAGAATGGATATATTATCATGTCTGTTCTGTTTATGATCCTGGGTATCTGCCTGATCATATGGCCGGACTGCTCAATGGCAGTATTTTGTACGGCAGTAGGAATTATGTTTATTGTATATGGTGCCATAAAAATCATAGGATATTTTTCCAGAGATTTTTACTGTCTGGCATTTCAGTTTGATCTTGCCTTTGGTGTACTGCTGGCGGCAGTTGGTGTCGTTATTATTATACGTAGAAACGTGGTAGTGAATCTGATTTTTGGAATATTTGGAATTCTGATACTTGCGGATGCTCTGTTTAAGATTCAGACGTCTATAGATGCAAAAAAGTTTGGACTGAGTCTCTGGTGGAGAATTTTGCTGATGGCAATCCTTGCAGGAGTTCTGGGATTGTTGCTTCTGGTGAGACCGTTTGAGGCTGCAGAGGTGATGATGATTCTGGTTGGAGTTTCACTTCTATTTGAAGGAATTCTGAATTTGTGTGTGGCAATTTATACTGTAAAAATTATTAAAAATCAGAAGCAGGATATCATAGATATGGATGAGTATTGAATAAGATAGAGAGACAGATACGTACGTTGTTGGAAGCAAAAAAGATCTTATTGGTAGTCAGAAATAAAAATTATGCTGGTACAGCGTAAATAAAAAATGTCCATTATGGCAGGAATTATTATACGAAGCACCGGTGTTGAGATATATTACATTACAACAAGGAGGAGTAATCACATGAAGTTAATGGACAAAGCAAAACAGGCTGCACTTGTAGCAGCAGTTAAAACAGGTCTGGGTTATCTGGAGAAGGATCCGGAAGTAAATATACCGAAGTTGATGGAACTTGTAGATAAAGTAGTACCGGATGGCTGGTATGAGGCACAGAGAAATGCAATCCGTAATGCAATCCAGGATAAAAACAGCAACTGGTATAAACTGATTCTCAGAATTTATGATCTGGATCCGGGTGTACGTGAGGCGTTCTTTACAAACTTTATTATCAATGCCAGCTTAAAGGGAAGTGCATTACAGGAGGAAACTGCGGAGGCAAACAACTGTAATGTTCCGTGGGCTATCCTGCTTGACCCTACAAGTGCCTGTAATCTGCACTGCACAGGATGCTGGGCAGCTGAATATGGTCACAAGCTGAATCTTGATTTTGATACCATCTGTTCTATCGTAGAGCAGGGAAGAAAACTCGGAACTTATATGTACATATATACAGGTGGAGAACCTCTGGTTCGTAAGAAAGACCTAATCCGTATCTGTGAGAAATATCCGGATTGTGAGTTCCTTTCCTTTACAAATGGTACTCTGATCGATGAAGAGTTCTGTCAGGAAATGCTTCGTGTGAAGAACTTCGTACCGGCAATCAGTCTGGAAGGTTCTGAGGAAGCAAATGATGGTCGTCGTGGAGATGGTGTATATCAGAAGGTTATGCATGCGATGGAACTTCTGAAATCACATAAACTTCCGTTTGGTGTATCTACTTGCTATACTTCTGCAAACGTAGACAGTGTAAGCAGTGAGGAATATTTTGACCATATGATCGACTGTGGTGCTCTGTTTGTATGGTTCTTCCATTACATGCCGACAGGTAATGATGCAGTGGTAGAGTTGATGCCGAATCCACAGCAGCGTGAAAAGATGTATCACAAAATCAGAGAGTATCGTTCTACAAAGGCAATCTTCAGCATGGATTTCCAGAATGATGCGCAGTATGTTGGCGGATGTATCGCTGGTGGAAGACGTTATCTGCATATCAATGCAAATGGTGATGTGGATCCTTGTGTATTTATTCATTATTCTAATGCAAATATCTACAAAGAGAGTCTGCTGGATGCATTGAAGAGCCCGATTTTCATGGCATATCATGATGGACAGCCGTTTAATGAAAATATGCTTCGTCCATGTCCAATGCTTGAGAATCCGCAGAAGCTGCGTAAGATGGTGGAAAAGTCTGGTGCGAAGTCTACGGATTTGCAGTCTCCGGAGTCGGTGGAGCATCTTTGTGCGAAGTGCGATGCTTATGCAGAGCATTGGAAACCGAAGGCGGAGGAGTTGTTTCATACCAAATAGAAGGGTATGATGTAAACTTATTTATTAAAAAACGTTAACCTGAAATATAACTATATAGCTGCAGAAAAGCCTCTTGTCTGGTCACCCCCTGTCTGGACAAGAGGCTTTTTGTGCCTTTTTTCGGAGGGGGACGCGCGAAGCAGCATCTCTCTGTGGGTTCAGTTCCGGGGGCTAAGTAACTCTAAGGTTTGGAAAATCCGCTAAGGGCATGAAGAAAAATGCAAAACTCGCTCCGCCTCCGACTTCGCTCAGACACGTTGCTATTTTTCTTCATAACGCGGATTCCCCAAACCTAAGAGTTACTAAGCCCCCTCCAAATTCACCCACAGAGAGATGCTGCTTCGCGCTGGAGACTGGCTGTGGGAAAAGTGGCGGTGGGGCGTATTAGTGAAAAATAACTTGCCTGATGGGGCAACATGTATTAAAGTTATATATATTTTCAGTGAGTTTAGATGGGCGCGTGAGTTTTGAGGAGGAGTTTGATTAGATGTTAAAGACGTTTTTGGTAGAGGATGAGGTTGTGATCAGGGAGATGATTAAGAAGATGATTCCCTGGGAGCAGTATGGGTTTGAGCTTGCGGGAGAGGCTTCGGATGGGGAGATGGCGTTGCCTTTGATTTTGAAGAGTAAGCCGGATCTTTTGATTACGGATATTAAGATGCCGTTTATGGACGGGCTGACGCTTTGTAAGTTGGTGAAGAAGGAGCTGCCGAATATTAAGATTGTGATTCTTAGCGGGTATGATGATTTTAATTATGCGAAGCAGGCGATTAATATCGGGGTTGAGGATTATCTTTTGAAGCCGATTACGAAGAATGCGTTTATTGAGCGTCTGCAGGAGATTCATGACCGTTATGAACATGAGAAGACGCAGATGGAGTATTATGAGAAGTTTCGTCTGGAGATGCAGGAGTATGAGAGGAATGCGAGCAGGGATTTTTTTGAATCGCTGGTGAGGGCGGATTCGGATCTGGAGGAGGTTTATCAGAGGGCAGATCGTCTGAATCTGGATATTGTGGCGGAGGCTTATAATATTTTGATTTTCAGCCCGGATATTTCTGACAGTAGCAGTAATTTGTCGGAGGGGTATTCGGACTGGGAGGCGGAGGTTCATAAGAAGATTGAAAATTATTTTCTGAGTCATCCGGTTGCTATGCTTTTCAGACATCAGGTGTTTAGTTATGCGATTCTTGTTAAGGGGCAGAGAGAGAGTATTGAGGCGAACACCAGAGAGTGTGTGGAAGCGGTTCAAAAGATTATGGAGGAAACCAGTAAGGATGTGGACTGGTTTGTTGCTGTAGGGGAAGAGGCGGATCGTCTGAGTAAGATTAAGCAGAGTTATCATACTGCGACGAGAGCTTATGCGTTTCGTTATCTTTATGATGGACATATTCTTTATTATAATATGCTTGAACAGGCAAGGGAAAATTCAGCAGATTCGTCGAAGGCAGAGGCGGTTCAGTTAAAGAGTGTGAATGTCAATGCGCTTAATCCTGAAATTCTGCAGAAATTTCTGAGTAGTGGTCTGGAAGAGGAAGTTAGCAGTTTTGTGCATGACTATTTCCATGCGATCGGGCAGGAGCCAATGGAGTCTTTGGTGTTCCGAAATTATGTGGTCTTGAATATTCGCTTTTCGGTGCTGTCGTTTTTGAAAAAGATGGGGTATGACGATACGGAGTTATCCAGGGAAGAGACGGATGATATTGTGGAGAAGACCAGTCAGTCTACGGAGGCGTCTATTGCTTATGCGGAGGATATTCTTAAGAGGGCAATTGCGATTCGGGATGAGAATGCCGGTAATCAGAATCGGAATGTTTTGAAGCAGGCGGTGGATTTTATTGACGGACATTATATGGATGAGGAGATTTCTCTGAATAAGGTTGCGCATGTGGCGAATGTCAGTGCGAATCATTTCAGTGCGTTGTTCAGCCAGAATATGGGGCAGACTTTTATTGAGTATCTGACTTCTCTGCGTATGAGTAAAGCGAAGGAATTGCTTCGCTGCACGGCGAAACGTTCGAGCGAGATTGCGGGAGAAGTAGGATATAAGGATGCGCATTATTTCAGTTATCTTTTTAAGAAGACGCAGAAGATGACTCCGAGTGAATATCGTAAAACGAGAGGGGAAGTCTGATTCATGAGGCAAAAGCAGGAAAAGCTGGAAACTAAGATGAAGTGGATGCTTCTGAGCACTATGATCCCTATGGCAATCCTGATCATAGTGCTTCTTCTTTTTTTCTGGCATTATACAAATGAATATAATCAATTATCTAATAATCTGGCAGTCAGTGCGGAATATAATGCGAATTATAAGAATTCCAATAATGATATGAGTTTTAAAGATGAGGTAGATATGGATATCTACTATGTGACGATCGGACGAAAGGGAAAAGACGGGCTTCCGACAGAGCAGGTTAAGAGAGCGATCGATACCGTAGAAAAGCTGAAAAAAACCACAAAGAAAGAAGAGAGTTTACGTTCTCTTAAATATCTGACGAATTATCTGAAAAATCTTCAGAAGCGGATGAATCAGCTTCTTGATATCAAGGATTATCAGCAGCGACAGGAATTTATGGCGAATAATACGGAAATTCTAACGACGCTTTTTGAGAAAGAGATGCAGAATTATATTTATCAGGAAGCTACCCAGCTTGTGCAGGTGGAGTCTCAGCTTGCAGGAAATGTCCGGCTGACGATTCTGACGATGTGTGCGGCGATTCTTATTGCAACCTGTATTCTGATGAGACGATCTTTCCGTCTGACTTATAGCATTACAAAGCCGATTTCCGAGATCCTTCATAATATTAAGAAGGTGGGAAAAGGAGAATACAAGACAATTAATAAAGTTCCCGCGGATTGTATCGAGATTCAGGAACTGGATGCAGGTACCAGAAAGATGGCGGGAAGAATCGAAGGGCTTCTGGAAAATGTGCGCAAGGAGCAGGATGCGCAGCATCTGACAGAACTGCAGCTGCTTCAGGCGCAGGTGAATCCGCATTTCTTGTATAATACGCTGGATACGATCGTGTGGCTGGTAGAGGGGGGAATGCAGCAGGATGCGGTAGATATGATCACAAGCCTGTCTGTTTTTTTCCGGACTTCTCTTTCTAAGGGAAAAGATATTATTCCGTTATCTGAGGAGGAGCGTCATACGTTGAGTTATCTGGAGATTCAGCAGTCCAGATATAGGGATATCATGGAATTTGAAATCAATATTCCATCGGAACTGGATGGTGTTATGATACCGAAGCTTACTTTGCAGCCTCTTGCGGAGAATGCGCTTTATCATGGAATTAAGAATAAGCGCGGAAAAGGTAAGATTCTTATCGAGGGATTTGACCTGGATGAGGATAATATGATGCTCAGGGTTACAGATAATGGACAGGGAATGACGCCGGAGCGTCTTCATGAAGTACAGGAAGCAATCTGTACTGGTGAGAGAGCGGGATTTGGACTTGCTGCGGTTTCGGAGAGAATCAAGCTTTATTATGGACCTGGTTATGGACTGAAGATTTCCTCGACAGAAGGTGAGGGGACAGTGATGGAAGTGTATATGGCGAAGAAGATTAACCTGAATAAGTAAATAAATGCTTCCGATTTTGGGCATTTTAGCATGAAAAAAGATAGTTTGCCTTTGTTGGATTATTTATAAAAGCTGCATGGAGTTAAGGTTTTTAATTGCCAGGTAGCTTTTTTTAGTATGGTATATTCTGGAAATTAAGCATTAACGTAGTATACAGAAGATTGAAAACGGATTAATGTCAGATTATGTGGAATTATGCAATATGAATATTAAACGAATTAAAAAATCACATCTTATATCCATAGTGCACAATAAAAAAATCAACTTTCACAATAAAAAAACAAACTTTGTATAAATTATGAACAAAATATGATAGAAGAATAAACTTTTTGCGGAAAATATTCTATGGAATTTCTCTGGATTTTTACTATAATAAAGACATCTTAAATGAATCGGGAGGATTTACAAAATGAAGAAAAAAATCGTGTCAGCTTTATTAACAGCAACTATGGTATGCGGTATGTGTGTAGTTCCTACAGTGGGTGTAGCAGCAGCGGACGACACAATCACAGTTGGTTTTTCACAGGTAGGTGCAGAATCTGACTGGCGTACAGCAAATACAGAATCCATGAAATCTACATTCAGCGAAGAGAACGGATACAACTTAATCTTCGACGATGCACAGCAGAAACAGGAAAACCAGTTAACAGCAATCCGTAACTTCATCCAGCAGGAAGTTGATTACATCGTACTTGCTCCTGTAACAGAAACAGGATGGGATACAGTACTTCAGGAAGCTAAAGATGCAGGAATCCCTGTAATCATCGTAGACCGTATGGTTGATGTATCTGATGACAGCCTTTACACAGCATGGGTTGGATCAAACTTCAAACTTGAAGGTCAGAAAGCTATGGCATGGCTGGATGCATATCTGGAAGCAAAAGGACGTGGAGATGAAGATATCAATCTTGTAGATATCCAGGGAACAATCGGTGCATCTGCTCAGATCGGACGTACAGAAGGATTTGATGAAGCTGTAGAAGCTCATGACAACTGGAATACAATTGCACAGCAGTCTGGTGAATTTACACAGGCTAAAGGCCAGGAAGTTATGGAATCTATCCTGAAACAGAGCGGTGATGATATCGACGTTGTTTACTGCGAGAACGATAACGAAGCATTCGGTGCAATTGATGCAATCGAGGCTGCTGGTTATGAAGTTGGTGGAGAAGAAGGTCAGATCCTTGTAATGTCCTTCGATACAACAAACGCAGGTCTTACAGATACATTAAGCGGAAAAATCACACTGGATACAGAGTGTAACCCATTACACGGACCACGTGTACAGGAAATCATCGAGAAACTGGAAGCAGGCGAAGATGTTGACAAACAGGCATATGTAGAAGAAGAAATGTTTGCAGCTGATGATACAGTTACATCTATTAAAGTTGAAGACGCTGATTATGAAGTAACAACTATTACTCAGGACATCATTGATGGACGTGCATATTAATTATCAGTAAAATCCGGAGCGTGGTTCATAATTCGGAGAAACCCGGGTTGCGGACCACGCTACCTTTATGCCATGAATTAACCCGCTTTGCTGAAAATATTCAGTGATGAGGGGTAAAAACCAGTATAGAAAGCAGGTGGAAAGATTATGGAACAAAATGTAGTATTGGAGATGCGTGATATTTCCAAAAATTTCACTGGCGTCCGTGCCCTTTCCCATGTGGACTTTACCCTTCGTAAAGGTGAAATCCACGCACTGATGGGGGAGAACGGTGCAGGTAAATCAACACTGATCAAGGTGCTGACCGGTGTTCATGAATTTGAAAGCGGTTCTATTCATATGGCTGGAAACAGTAATGCAATTGTAAATCATTCTCCGCAGGAGGCACAGGCAAATGGTATCAGTACTGTATATCAGGAGGTAAATCTCTGTCCGAACCTGACTGTTGCCGAAAATCTCTTTATCGGCAGAGAGCCAAGAAAGTTCGGAATGATTGATTGGAAGCAGATGAATGAGCGCTCAGGAAAACTTCTTGAGAGCCTGGACATTCATGTGCCGCCAACACAGATGCTGGAAGAGTGTTCCATCGCTATCCAGCAGATGATTGCAATTGCCCGTGCAGTTGATATGAAATGTCACGTGCTGATCCTCGATGAGCCAACTTCTTCACTTGATGATGACGAAGTTGAGAAGCTGTTTGTACTTATGAGAAGACTTCGTGATGAAGGGGTAGGTATTATCTTCGTTACCCATTTCCTTGAGCAGGTATATGCAGTCTGCGACAGAATCACAGTTCTTCGTAACGGTGAGCTGGTAGGAGAGTATGAGACAAAAGATCTTCCAAGAGTTATGCTGGTTGCTAAGATGATGGGTAAAGACTTTGATGACCTTGCTGATATCAAAGGCGAGCACAAAGATAAGAAATCGAAGAATCCGGAACCTGTTATCGAAGCCAAAGGAATTTCCCATAAAGGAACGATTAAGCCATTTGACCTTACAATTAACAAAGGAGAGGTTATCGGTCTCACCGGTCTTCTTGGTTCAGGACGTTCTGAACTTGTACGTGCAATCTATGGCGCAGACAGGGCAGAGACAGGAACCCTTAAGGTAAAAGGCAAAGAAGCAAAGATCAACAGTCCTCTGGATGCCATGAAACTTGGTATGGCATATCTTCCGGAAGACAGAAAAGCAGAAGGTATCATTGCAGACCTTTCTGTAAGAGAAAATATTATTATAGCGCTCCAGGCTAAACGTGGTATGTTCCATCCATTAAGTAAAAAAGAAATGGAGGAGGCAGCCGATAAGTATATTAAATTGCTGCAGATTAAGACAGCCAGCCGCGAGACACCAATCAAGAGCCTGTCTGGTGGTAATCAGCAGAAGGTTATCCTTGGCAGATGGCTTCTGACAAATCCGGATTATCTGATTTTGGATGAGCCAACCCGAGGCATTGATATCGGTACTAAGACTGAGATTCAGAAACTGGTTCTTGATCTTGCAGATCAGGGAATGGCAGTTACATTTATCTCCTCAGAGGTTGAGGAAATGCTCCGTACCTGTTCCCGTATGGCAGTCCTTCGTGATGGTCAGAAGGTTGGTGAGCTGGAAGAGGATGAACTTTCCCAGAGCGGAGTTATGAAAGCTATTGCCGGAGGTGACGATAAATAATGAATAAGAGTAAATTAAAGAAAATAACAAGTGCGCGTCTGTTTCTTCCTATCGTGTGTCTCATCGCCGTACTTTTGCTAAATGTGCTCAAGACACCGGACTTCTTTAATGTATCTATCCGAAACGGCGTACTCTACGGTTATATTATTGACGTTATCAACCGAGCTTCAGAGCTGGTTATCCTTGCAATCGGTATGACACTGGTAACAGCAGCATCAGGTGGACAGGATATCAGTGTTGGTGCGATCATGGCTGTTGCAGCTGCTGTTTGCTGCCAGATCCTTTCAGGTGGACAGGTTTCTGTAAACGAATATCAGAATTCTATTATCATTGCAGTAATTGCAGCACTTCTTGCATCTGCATTATGTGGTGCATTTAACGGATTTCTGGTTGCCAAGCTGAACATTCAGCCGATGGTTGCAACATTGATTCTTTACACAGCAGGCCGTGGTATTGCACAGCTTGTAACAAATGGACAGATTACTTACATCCGTGTGGATTCCTTTAAGATGGCAGGCGGATACATTGGAAAATGCCCGATTCCAACTCCGATTTTCTTTGCAATCATTACTGTTGCAGTTGTATATCTGATTCTGAAGAAAACAGCTCTTGGTCTTTACATAGAGAGCGTTGGTATCAACGGAAAAGCAGCCCGCCTTGTCGGATTAAATTCCACAATGATCAAATTCCTTACTTATGTGATCTGTGGTGTACTGGCAGGTATCGCCGGAATCGTAGCATCCAGCCGTATCTATTCCGCAGATGCAAACAACATTGGTCTTAACCTGGAAATGGATGCCATCCTCGCAGTTGCACTTGGCGGAAACTTCCTTGGCGGCGGTAAATTCAGTCTGATCGGCTCTGTAATTGGTGCCTATACAATTCAGGCTCTGACCACAACACTCTATGCAATGAACGTAAAGGCTGACCAGCTTCCTGTATATAAGGCAATCGTGGTTGTCATCATCGTTACTCTGCAGAGTGATGTATTTAAGAAATATATTGCCGGCTTAAAAGCAAAGAAAAGCGTGGCAGCAGAAGGAGGTCAGAAGTAATGAAAGCAAATGGAATGCAGAAAAAGAAAATGACAGGAAACGGCTTCCTGCTTCTGATAACTATCGCATTATTCGCAGTAATGTATATCGCAGGTATGATCATCTTTGCTGATAAAGGTTTTGCAAAACCTCAGATGTTTCTGAACCTGTTTGTATCCAATGCAGGCCTTCTGGTTATTGCGTGTGGACTTACGATTGTAATGATCACAGGTGGTATTGATATTTCCGTAGGTTCTGTAACAGCACTTGTTTGTATGGTTCTTGCAGATCTGATGGAGAATAAAGGTGTTAATACATATGTGGCAGTTTTAGTTGCACTGCTGATTGGTGTTGCTTTTGGTATTGTACAGGGATTTCTGGTAGCTTATCTTGATATCCAGCCATTTATCGTAACTTTAGCAGGTATGTTCTTTGGACGTGGTATGACAGCTATCATCAGTACAGATATGATTTCTATTAAGAATGAATTGTTCCTGAAATGGGCTAACTATCGTTTCTATATGCCTTTTGGTTCTACTAATAAAAAAGGTAAATTCATTCCAGCGTACATTCCACCGACAGTTGTGATTGCATTGATCGTTGTAATTATTATTGCAGTTCTTCTGAAATATCGTAAATTTGGACGTAAACTTTATGCAATCGGTGGTAACCGTCAGAGTGCATTGATGATGGGGCTGAATGTTAAGAAGACTATGTTCCAGGCTTATATTCTGGATGGTTTCCTTGCAGGTCTTGGTGGATTCCTGTTCTGCTTAAACAGCTGTGCAGGTTTCGTAGAGCAGGCGAAAGGTCTTGAGATGGATGCGATTTCATCAGCGGTTATTGGTGGTACACTTCTTTCTGGTGGTGTTGGTACTCCAATCGGTACTCTGTTTGGTGTTCTGATTAAGGGTACAATTTCCAGTTTGATTACTACTCAGGGTACTTTGTCAAGTTGGTGGGTAAGAATTATTCTTTCTGTACTGCTTTGCTTCTTTATTGTTATTCAGTCTGTGATTGCTTCTATGAAGAAGAAAAGTAAATAAGGTGTGATTATGCAAGCTGGGACTCGTGGAGAGTTCTGGCTTGTTTTTTGCTATAGCAGGAGGGACGCGCGAAGCAGTATCTCTCTGTGGGTTCAGTTCCGGGGGATAAGTAACTCTAAGACCCCTCCAAATTCACCCACAGAGAGATGCTGCTTCGCACTGTATGTTGATAGATATGGAGTTAAGTAATTGCGAAACAAGTTCGCGATCTCGATAAAAAATGCGGTAAGAATCCTGCATTGCAGGATTCTTAAGATGAAAAGTAGGTGTTTCTAGATTTGGACATGACCAAAAGACTTCCCAGATAAACTGCGAAGAAAAGATCGTATGGATATGAAAGATTAGGCAATTAAAGGCTTCAAACTCCGAAAGTATTGGTACTGATGAATTTTATCAGCGACAAGCACAGTGACGGGCTGGGTGATTCCTGCAAGAAGCAAATCAGCATGAAGTGTTTTCTCATTCTGGGTTTTACGATTCGCAATGCAGAAACTATCCTTAAAATGGTTGATCGATTTTTCAATATTTACACGGATCTTGTAGGTATCTTCCCATTCCTGTGAACCGCGTTCTGTTCCTGGATAGGCACGAAGATTCTTTTCAGGATAAATGTAGATCATTCGTCCGTAGGAAGAGGATGTACATGGCTTCTCACAATGACATACGCGACGTTTTGGCTTGTCGGCAGGATTGTATTCCCATTTCATTTTGGGACATACAAACTTCATGGTAGGAAGCTTGCTTCGCAAATGAGACTTGCTTCCTTCCCGTTTCATCGGAAGTGACGGATCGTGAGGACAGTAGGGAATGCCATTTTCATTGACAGTATAGTCGATTCCTTCCACAGAAAGCTTTGTTTTTAAAGGGATAAATGCCTTTTGAAAGCCAATTTCTTCAAAGAGGGATTTATAAATGTTAATGGCATCAAACGCAGCATCTCCAAGAAACGTCTTAAGGGCGATAAGCGGATGCTTCTGAAAGAAATCAATCAGAACAGGAAGCAGAGCTTTTGAATCGGCAAGAGATTTATCCTCATCCGGTGAATCCGATTTCTTCCCTACAACGATATCAGGATGTGCTTTTAGAAAGTCCCTGTTGTAGAAAGTGATGTCACGAACAATGCCAAGCCCATTGGTAATAATACCAAATTTATAGGCATAGCAGAAATGTCCATTGATGTACATCTGCTGAATTGCCTGATTGGAAGCCGCATGGGTTGGCATGGAGCCATAAGCAGCTTTGTATGGATCATAGGAATCATCAAGGTTATGGGATTTCTTGAAAGCTTTTAACTGCTTGATAATACGATTGGCATATTTTGGATTATTTTCTGTTACCCATGCTTCGATACCAGAGGTATCAAAGATTGCCATGGAAGCAAGGAAAGAATCAAGCTTTTGGCAGATCGGCTCGGTCAGATCAACAAGATGATCGAACATTGATTGTAAGTTCAACAAGAAATCCTGTTTAAAACGTGTAAATTTGGAACCATCTGGAACAGAATCAAAGCCGCAGAAATCACGCAGTTCCTGAGAATATTTTAAAAATATGATCAGGAGTGTGTCAGTCGGGATTGAGAAAATACGTTGGAGCAGAAGTGCGTTAAGCATTGGATAAAGCTGATGTTTGCGAGGTCTTCCGGTATTGGCGTAGAAATGAGAAATAAAGGAAACAGGAACAATTTCATTAAGGTTAATGGCTTCATCAAGAAGCGAAAGGAACTGTTATTTGTCGTTGTCAAATTTATTCTGACAATCTTCAAAAATTTCTGCCAAAGTGAGCTGTTTATATGTTATCATGTAGGTATATCCTGACTTTTGCAGGTAAATTGACAAAAAACACCCGTCAAACCCAATAATTACAGGGCTTGGCGGGTTTTCTGGTTTGTCAGATTTTCATGGTGTTTTTTCTGCTTTTTTGGTCTTTGCCAAAATTTTTTTTATTTCTCCCAGAGTCCGGATACGTTTTCCGAAATCGATATCCATGTTCTTTCCAATATCTTTTAGAACCTCATCATAATAATCAAACAGATAGTAGTTTTGCTGGATCAGACTACATTCGGCTTTAGACAGAGAGGCCAGAATGGTCCCGATACTGTATTTTCGCTCCAGCTTATTTTCAAGTATCCTTGCAATTGTCAAAGCTATAAAACAGGTCAGGAAATGTGCTTCGATATGTTCTCTTGTCCAAACATATACGGGTCTGGCTTCCAACTCACTTTTAGTTATTTTAAAAGATTCTTCAATACGCCATAATCCCCGGTACATGTCGATGATCTTATCATCAGATGTTTCCATTTCACTGGTCAACAGCATATAGTAACCGTCCAATGCTTCTTCTTCCCGGATTTTGTCTTTATCAATGTCCAACACAGAGGTGGCAGTAAGGATCTCTCCTGTTTCTTTGTCGTAGTCCACTTTTTTGATGTACTTTGCAGCACCGTAAGATGTGGCTCTTGTATAATTTCCAGGATTTTTGGCGAGATCTCTGGCTTTTGTCAGTGCAGCTTCCCTGTCTGCTTTTGCCCTTTTGGCATATTTTTCGCTCCAAAAGACCACCTGCTTTTCATCCACCTGTTTTTTTATTTTTTTTCCAGTAACAGAGGTAACCTGTATTGTTCTTGGAGATCTCCGGGATTTTCGTTTATATTCCGTACCAAGCCACTCATAGTCATCTTCTTTAAGAACATAGTCTCTGATGCTTTTTTCAGCACCCCGGATGGACATACTGAAAACATATCCATCATGAGTAGGAGTATTGATCGTATACCAGATGTTATCACCCGTCGTCATCCCCTTGTCAGCAATAGAGATCACCCTGCCAAGGTCAAACTGCTTTTTGATACGCCCGAAGTTTGGTCTGTAGGTCAGACAGTCGTTAGTGTTTCCTGGAAAGAGTTCGTAAGTGATAGGGATACCCTGATTATCCATGAACAGTCCCATCTGTACGATTGGATCTGGACGGTGTTCTTTGGAAACCCCTTTGCGGAGAAAGTCATTCTGCTCGTCTGTTTCGAAATAGTAGTTCGTAACATCGTAATAGATCAGACTGGTATCCCTTCCGTAATTCTTTTTGATCCTGTCATTTATCCAGACCTGCATATTTTCTTTGTGCTTATTCAGAAAAGAAAGACAGCGGTAAGTATCATCCAGGGAGTAATCTGTTTTTTCAAAAAAACGTTCTCTGCCATCATAAGAAGATCTTTTCGATGCAGGAAAAAGGAGCCGGGAATAGACCAGCATCTTCATGATGGCGTTGGCATCGTACTGTTCTTTCGAATGGCGCTGTCGATTGGCCAGAAAGGTATGGATACCAAGTTCGTGATAGATCTGGCTCAGTGCAGTATAGCCGAAATTTTTCCGCAGATCATCCCCGGGGCATAGCCGATCAGAGTCATAAAAAGTAAAGTGGATCGGAGCAGTCTTTTCCTGCTTTTCTTTTTTTAACTGCTCAATTCTTTTTTGAAAGTGAGTAATTGGATCATCGTATTCTTTTTCGAGAACATCAAGATATCCCAGAGATTCAATTGTTTTGGAACGGGACATTTTTTTCTGTTTATCATAAAAAGAATCAACAATTGCAAGATAGATGCGTCCGTTATTAGTTTTTGTTTTTCTTAAATGCATAATAGTCACCTCTAAATATAACTATTATACCATATATAGCCATATATATCCGGTAAAATATGGCAAAAAGTAAAAAATAAAAAAGCCTGTAAGCCATAAGGGAAAAGGCTTTCAAGCTACAATCGAACATATGTTGCTGCAAAACTGTGGTGGTGATGTATCTGAAAAAAATAGAAATAGTCTCATTCCCAGGAGGCGGACGGTAAAGAAATCCATAAAATTTAAAAATGTAGTTGTTGAGTTTAAAAATCCATGATAACATAAGCATAGCAGTTGATGTAAATATGTGTTTGTGAGTTAGGGGTAATTCAACAATACAACATAAATACAAAAACTGCTATTTTTAATTTAAAAAAACTAAGGTTTTTAAGAAAAAGTATAAAATTTCACGTACTTAGGGCTAGCCGACGCGCTAGCGTCTTGGTACAATGGTAAAAACTGGGATAAAAAGTTGCTATTTGCCTATATACATGATAATATCTATAATTATAATACCTTTATAAATCAGACCTTTGCTTGTATATTTTATATGTTTTCCTTAAGACAATCAAAGGAGAAAAGCTATGGATTTAAAGGTTTATCAAAAACATACAAGGATTACACGTAAATTCGAAAAAGCAGAATTAGTCCTGAAGAATGCTAAAATTGTAAATGTGTTTACTGATGAAATTGTTGTCGGAGATATAGCAATTGAGGATGGAATAATTGTTGGAGTGGGAAGTTATGAGGGCAAACAGGAACACGATATGACAGGTAAATATGTCTGCCCTGGATTTATTGACAGTCATCTCCATTTAGAATCAACATTAGTAACACCAAAAGAATTGGTTACAGTTGCTTCGCGTCATGGAACAACAACATTTATTGTAGATCCTCATGAATCTGCAAATGTGTCTGGATTGGCTGGGATTAATTATATTTTGAATCAAACGGAGGATGCGAGTGCAAATGTGTTTGTAATGATGCCCTCATGCGTTCCGGCAACATCAATTGATGATAATGGATGTACACTAATGGCAGAAGACATGGCTCAATATCTCGATAATAAAAGAATATTGGGCTTGGGTGAAGTGATGGATTATGTTTCAGTTGTAAATGCTGATTCGGGTATGCATCGGAAACTGGATTTGTTTAAAGATAAAGTTCGAGATGGACATGCACCATTTTTGACAGAAGAGGATTTACAGGCATATGTAATGGCTGGAATATCTACAGACCATGAATGTTCTGATTTTCAATATGCTATGAGAGAGCGAAGAAATGGTATGACAGTATTGATTCGAGAGGGAAGTGCAGCTAAAAATCTAAGGGCAATTATAAAAGGCGTAGTAGAAAATAATATACCAGAAGAAGGTTTCTGTTTTTGTACAGATGATAAGCACATTGAGGATATTGAACGGGAAGGGCATATTGATTATAATGTTCGTAAAGCAATAGAACTTGGTATGAACCCGGTTTCTGCAATCAAAATGGCTACAATACATCCTGCAACTTGCTATGGCTTCCACAATTTGGGTGCTGTTGCGCCTGGATATCAGGCAGATTTAGTAGTGCTTAATGATTTAAATAAGATATCTATAGAAAATGTATATTATAAAGGAAAAGTAATAGAGCAAGATACAGAGATAAAGATAAAAAAGTGTCCAGATGAACTGAAAAAAACAGTTCATGTTAGTAAGATTTCAAAAAATGATTTAAAATTAGAATCACCAACGGGCTGTTTTACTGTGATAGAAATGCAGGAAGGACAGATTACCACTAAAAAACAGATAAAAAAATTTTCAGATCATAAGTGTATTTTTTATTCAGATGTAAAATACCAGAAAATTGCAGTGCTTGAGAGACATAAATTTACTGGTATGACAGGTGTGGGAATTGTCAGCGGATTTGGGATAAGGAGAGGTGCTATAGCTTCAAGTGTTTCTCATGATTCGCATAACCTTATTGTCATAGGGGATAATGATGAGGATATGATACTGGCAGTACAGGAATTGATGCGTACACAGGGAGGCTATACTATAGTGGCGGATCATAAAATATTTGATACGCTGGAACTTCCTATTATGGGGCTTATGAGTGAGGCCGGTTATCAATATAATAACCACAAATTAAAAAACATGATTAACAAAGCACATGAAATGGGAGTGGGAAAAGGAATAGATCCGTTTATTACACTATCCTTTATGGCACTTCCGGTCATTCCAGAAGTTCGTATTACACCAAGAGGTGTTTATGATGTTTTGAGTGGGGATTTTTGCTCGTATTAATTTCTGAATGGTGAAGAGGGGAAGGTACTGGATGAAACCTACAGTTAGAAATATTGCTGAAAGAGCTAATGTTTCCATTGCCAGTGTATCGCTGGTATTGAATAATAAACCTTCAAGAATAACAGAAACAACGAGACAGAAGATTATCGAGGCAGCAAAAGAGTTAGGTTATGATTTTGAAGAAAAGAAAAAAAACGAAGAATTGCCAGTTGAAAATGATGGTAATAGCTTTGAAAAAAAATCAATCATTGGTGTGATACGTCCACGATATTATAATGAATTTCTCGACGCATGTCAGAAGGGAATCGATGAATACAGTCAGATTTATGGTTATCGTACGGTTACATGCACAGTGAATGATACGACAGAACAAACTCTGGATCGTATCAGGTTTCTAGCTGATATCAAAGTATCAGGTCTGATTGTTGTTCCATCAATGGACATGAATATTGAAGCTAATAATAAAAAACTAGGTTGGACTTTAAAAAATTCAGGGATACCTTTTTTATTATTGGATCAGGCTGTTGACAGGGTATACTGTGATTTTATTACAGCGGATAATAAGAGCGGTGGTTATATGGCAACGGAGTATCTGATTCATAGTGGTCATGATAGAATAGGAATGATCGTTGGTGCGAGAGAGGTATACACTTGCAGAAAACGAATTGAGGGATATAAAGAAGCTCTGGCATTTCATAACATTTCTATTAAAGAAGAATATATTTTTTATGGGCAATATAAAAGACAGACTGGGTATGAAGGAATGAAATATCTGGATAGTTTGGGAGTCCATGCGGTTTTTGCATATGATGATGAAATAGCTCTTGGCATTTATCAATATGCACAGGAACAGGGGTTGATTATTGGGGAAGATATATCTATTGTAGGATTTAATGACTTATATGTGGCCACAGTACTTACTCCACCATTGACTACCATAGAACAGCCGGGTGAACTAATGGGAAAGAAAGCGTGTGAAACAATTATTAATCGTATTACAGGAAAGGATAAAAATCCAATCAGAAATACATATTTTGCGCCAGTTTTAATTGAAAGGAAATCAGTGAAAATATACAACAATGAATAGAATATTCTGAAAATTATTAAATGCTGTTAAAAATTACTTCATTGGAAACAATGGAGTAATTTTTTTTTACAAATCTAATGTTAAAATTTTATGTATAATGTCCAAATAACAAAATGAAATAAAATGTTAACCAATGTTAATCAATATAAACACATAAAACTTGATTAAATTAACAGAAATATATGCAAATATACTAAGTTTAATAAAAAATATAACGAAAAAACAAGCAAAACGCATAAAAAATGATTAACAAATCTGGTTGACAAAATGATAAAAATGGTTATAATAGGTTAACAAAGGAAAACACGTGAAGTATCAAGCAGAAAACAGTTAACTATTATTTTACCAACCAAAGGAGGAAATGAATATGAAAAGAAAGGCTTTAGCAGCATTTATGACAACTGTGGTTGTTATAAGTTCAATGGCAGGATGCGGTGTTTCAACAGGAAGTAATGATTCAAAAGAGGATAAGACAACGGATACTGTATCTGAGAATAATGCAGATAATAGCGAAGGTGCGGAATCTGAAGATGCAACAACCGATGAAGGCGAAGATGTAGCGAAAGCATCTGATGAATCAATGAAAGACAGAGAAGAAATTAATCTGTGGTTCTGGGGAGCTGAACCGTATGCTCAGGAAGCGATGAAGAAGTATCTTGTTGATGAGTATAATGCATCACAGGATAAATACCAATTAGTTGTTGAATTTAGACCGTCTGTTGATTCTGATATGACAACTGCACTGGCTGCTAATCAGGGTCCAGATATTGTTTATGGATCAGGACCTGCGTTTGTAATGCCTTTAGTTGAGGCGGGAAAGCTTGAAGAGATGGACACATATGCAGAGGAATATGGTTGGAAAGATAGAATTTTGGAACCGTATTATGAGTCTGGTACGGTAGATGGAAAACTTTACAGCCTGACAAACGGAATCAGTACAATGGGTGTTTTCTACAATAAAAAGGTACTGGAAGATAATGGATGGGATACACCTGAGACGATAGAAGACATGGAAACAATCATGGATGAAGCGATGGATAAAGGTTTATATGCATCTGTAACAGGCAATAAAGGATGGCAGCCGGTAAACGAAAATTATGCTTCTCTTTTCCTGACACATATAGCGACTCCGGATACAGTTTATAAATGTTTGACAGGAGAAGAAAGCTGGGATAACGATGATATAAAAGCTGCAATTGAGAAATCAAAAGAGTGGTGGGATAAAGGCTATCTAGCAGGAGATGATTATGTAAATCTTAATTTCAGTGAATCTCTGCAATTGTTAGCAGATGAAAAATCACCGTTCTTTATTGGACCATCTATTGCATTCCAGTGGGCAGCTTCCTATTTTACAGATGATAAGACTGAAAATATTGCATTTATGCCATTCCCATCTACCGAGGAAGTTCCGGATGAGACATATACTCTTGGAGCAGCATGTACATTATCAATTAATGCGAATGTAAGTCAGGAGCATAAGGACGAAGCTGCAAAAATTATTGATATTATGATGTCTCCAGAATTCACACAGGAAATGACAACTGCATGGCCTGGATATTGGGGAACTCCTCTTAAAGATTTATCTACAGTTGATACTTCTGAGATGGGATATTTATCAAAATCATTTATGGAAGTAGTACAGAAAGTATCAGATGCTGTGGGAAAAGGTAATTTTGGTTTTTATGACAATGTATTTTTCCCGGCAGATACACAGCAGAGAATCGTAAATATTGATGAGGTATGGTTCGGAACATCCAGTGTAGATGACTATGTTAAATCTCTGGATACAGCATTTCAGGAAGAATTTAAGAAAGGTCTGGTTCCTCCGATTCCAAAACCAGCTGGAATAGAATAAATTATGAATTTTTAATCTGTATACGTAAAAACATATTGGCAGAAAAGGGGCAGATGGTTAAGGAAAAATCCTATATGCCATCTGTCCCTTTTATAAATGTGGGGAGGCTGGATATCCTAATGAATAAGCGAAGAAAAATGAACTGGAATTATCTGTTGATAGCTCCGGCTTTGATTATAAGTGTTTGCGTTATTTTAGTTCCTGGAATTATGACGGTGGTTTATTCCTTTACAGACTGGAATGGACTTTCACCAGACATTAATTTCATAGGAATTCAAAATTATCAGGAATTATTTCATGATAATGTGTTCTTTATAGCTATTAAAAATAACTTTATCTGGGCAATTATGTTTCTTACTATTCCGGTAGTCATTGGAATGTTATCAGCAATGTTGCTTCTGAGCAGAAAAAAGACCAGAAGTATTTATCAGGTGGCATTTCTTATTCCATATGTTTTGGCTCCATCAGTCAATGCAATGCTTTGGCTTAACATTATGTTCAGTCCGGTAGTTGGCGTAGTAGCTTTCTTGCGAAATACTTTTGGACTAGACATCAGTTCACCTTTGGCGAGTATGAAAAGTGCAATTTATGCATGTGCGGGTGTTGATATCTGGCATTATTGGAGCTATTTGACAGTTATTTATCTGGCCGCATTAAGACAGGTTCCGACAGATCAGGTGGAAGCTGCAAAAGTAGAAGGCTGTAATGGATGGCAGTTATTTAGATATGTTTATCTTCCTAATATTATGCCTACTGTAAAATTGATGTTTATGATGATTACGATAGGTTCTTTCTTGTCATTTGACTATGTTAAACTTCTGACGGGAGGAGGCCCGGCCCATTCTACAGAAGTACTTGGAACATATGCATATTCATTTGCATTTAGTTCTATGAAAGTTGGAAAGGCAGCGTCAGTTGGAATGTTCATCAGCATTTTTGGCTTGATAGCATCTATGATTTATACACGCATGACCAAAAAAGAATCTATAGAATAGGAGGAACTTAAACTATGGGAGCAGCATCAATGAAAAAGAAAGTAATAGTAAATATGATTATTCATTTAATACTTATTTTATTGGCTGTTATTTGCTTATTTCCTATATTTTTGGTACTTATTAATAGTTTTAAAGAGAATGCTGAAATTGTAAGAAATCCATTGAGTCTTCCGAATATTATTCATCTGGAAAATTATATTCAGGCATGGACTACGGGAAAATTTGCAAAAGGATTTTTGAATAGCGTAAAACTTACTGGATGTACAGTTGTTATTGTACTTATTTGTGCCACGTTGGCTGGCTATGTTCTCGCAGGGAAAAGAATTAAAGGAAGCGGTGCAGTATTAATGTATTTTATGGTTGCAATGACGGTTCCAATTCAGCTGTTTTTGTTTCCGTTGTATTATGCTTATGCAAAGCTAAATCTGATTGGAAATATTCCGGCGACAAGCGTTATTTTGTCAGCAACATATATGCCGTTGGCAATCTTTCTTATGAGAACATTTTTTCTTAATGTGCCAAGAGAACTTGAAGAAGCTGCAAGAATTGATGGAGCAAATACAAGACAGGTGATCTGGTCGGTGATGCGACCTGTTGTCTCTCCGGGACTTATTACAGTTGCAGTATTGATTGGCTTGCAATCTTGGAATGAATATTTGATTACATCAACATTTCTGCAAGGAGAAAAACATTTTACAGCAACACTTGGATTTCTTTCAATGAATGGAAGTTATGGTTCGAATATGTCCATTTTAATGGCATCAGCAATGATTCTTATTGGACCAATTATTATATTTTTCTTACTGACGCAAAAACATTTTGTGGATGGTATGGTAAGTGGTGCCGTTAAAGGCTAACAGATTTATAACGCAAATTATAAGGTATGAGGAGCAAAACATGAGATTAACAAATTACAAAAATGATATATATGCAGGTGTACTTGGGAAAATTATAGGAGTTTATTTGGGACGTCCGGTAGAAGGATGGACTTTTGAGAATATTAAAAATACATTTGGAAAAGTGTCCTATTATAAAAATCATAAAACAGGAGCTCCATTGATTGTTCCGGATGATGATATATCAGGAACCTTTGCGTTTTTTAGAGCATTGGAAGATTCAGGATACAGAACTGATATATCTGCTGAGGAGATTGGGAATGCATGGCTGAATTATATTGTTGAAAATGAAACAATTCTCTGGTGGGGCGGTTTATGCAGGAGCACAGAGCATACTGCGTATTTAAGATTAAAAAATGGAATCAAAGCACCAATGAGTGGATCTATAGCTTTAAATGGTCAGAGTATGGCAGAACAGATTGGTGCGGAAATATTTATTGATACCTGGGCTATGGTAAATCCGGGAAATCCAGAACGTGCCTGTGAAATGGCAAGAAAAGCAGCAAGTGTGAGCCATGATGGAGTAGCTGTTGATGCGGCTGTTTATCTTGCAGCTATGGAAGCAATGGCTTTTGAAGAAAAAGATATCAATAAACTTTTAGATAAAGGGCTTGAATATATTGACAATGAAGAATTTAAAAAGTTAATTGCTGAGCTAAGAGAGAGATGTGAAAAAGCTGCTGGCTGGTATGAGGTTCGCCAGTGGATTGCAGATGAGCATGGATATGATAAATATCCAGGTAATTGTCCTATGATTACAAATCACCTGACTCTTCTTATGGCTTTTATCATGGGCGGGGATGATTTTCAGAAAGCGTGTATGATTGCTTGCTCAGCAGGATGGGATACAGATTGCAACAGTGGAAATGTTGGCTGCTTAAATGGAATCAGGTTAGGTTTAGATGGATTTACAAAAGGAGCAGATTTAAGAAGACCGGTAGCAGATAGACTTTATGTAGTGACCAGTGATGGTGGCTCATGTATTTCGGATGCAGTTATAGAAACACGAAAAATTCTGAAGGCAGCAGCTAAATTAAACGGAGAAGAAATTGAATTGCCGAAGGAAAGACTGGCATTTGAATATCCGGGTTCAGTACAAGGAATCGTACCATATAACAAAGACAGTGAAGAACAAGTATTGGCAAAAATTGAGAATTCATATGAAACGACAGGAGAATATGGATGCAGGATTTATTATGAAGGACTGGCAAGTGGGGTGCATGCGTCTGTTGCAATTGATACATTCATTGACCTGAAACCTAAAGGAAAAGAGGGTACCAGCTATTTTGATGTTCTCTGTTCTCCGACACTTTACAGTGGACAGGATATTAGCTTGGTTGTGGATGCATTAGATGAGAAAAATCCAGAACTTGAACTATTTTTTGAGTATTTTGACGAAAATGATTTACTGGAAAACATCTATTGCGGAAAACATAAGTTAAATCAGGGCCGCAATATTTTGCATTTAAGTGTACCGGACACTAAAGGCCATCCTATTTTCAGATTGGGAATTCGTCTGACAAGTGAAGAAAGAGTGGATGGAAGTATTATATTGAAATCTATTGACTGGTCGAATACACCGGAACAATATACGATAGGAAGATCTATGGATATGACGCCAACGCTGACACCATGGACGACTACAACGTCATGGCTGAAAACATTTGTTTCATCAGCGGATCATTTTAACCCAGATTATACAGTTACTTTTTCAATTTGCAATGCAGTAGAGAATGGAGTAGTAACAACGGGAACTTCTGATTGGAGAGACTATACTGTAAAAAGTACTATTACTTTTTCACAGCAGGAATCTGCAGGTCTGGTTGCCAGGGCAAAAGGGCACAGAAGATACTATGGAGCAGTTCTTATGGAAAATTGTGCAGTGATTTATAAACAGAAAAATGAGAAAAGAATTGAGATTGCAAGAACACCGTTTGATTATTTGATTGATAATACCTACGAAATTGAATTTGCTGTAAAAGCAGATAGCTTGATTATGAAAGTTAATGGAAATATTGTTGTGAAGGGAAAAGATTCAGAATACAAAAATGGACAGGCAGGATTTGTAGTAGATACAGGAGCTATACTCGGAGATGGATTTGAAATTTGCAGATTATAGTAGATGATTCGGGGGAATGGCAGGATGGTAAGACGGTTTGAAAACAAAATTTATGCAGGTGTATTGGGAAAACTTATAGGAGTTTATTTAGGACGTCCGGTTGAAGGCTGGAGTTATCAAAAAATCAGAGATACTTTTGATGAAGTAAAATATTATGTTCATGACAGAGTAGGAGTTCCGCTTATTGTTGCGGACGATGATATATCAGGAACATTTGGCTTTTTCAGAGCATTAGAAGATTATGGATATGACAGGAATATTTCGGCAAAAGCATTTGGAGATACATGGCTAAATTATATTATTGAGAACAGAACCATTTTATGGTGGGGCGGACTAGGACGATCTACAGAGCATACAGCTTTTTTGAACTTAAAAAATGGAATAGAAGCACCAATGAGTGGCTCTATGAAAATGAATGGGAAAACATTATCAGAACAGATTGGAGCTCAGATATTTATAGATGCAATTGCTATGTCGTGCCCAGATGATCCTGATTTGGCAGTTGATCTGGTCAGGAAGGCGGCAAGTGTGAGTCACGATGGGATTGCTGTTCAGGCAGCCTGTCATTTGGCCGCACTGGAAGCAATGGCATTTACAGAAAAAGATGTGAATATATTGCTTGATAGAGCAGAAAAATATGTAACAGATCCGCTTTTGAAAAGTATTATTACTGATGTCAGGGACATTTGCAGCAAAGAAACGGACTGGAGAAAAGTTAGAGATTACCTTGAACCTCGATATGGATATGGAGTTTGGCCTGGATGTTGTCATATGGTTCCGAATCATGCAATGGTAATAGCAGCTATTCTGCTTGGAGGTGATGATTTTCAAAAATCAATCAGTATTGCGACATCAGCAGCGTGGGATACGGATTGCAATGCGGGAAATGTGGGAGCTTTCAATGGGATTCGTCTTGGATTAGATGGAATAAATGCAGGCGCTGATTTCCGTACACCAGTTGCGGATATGATGTATGTTGTTACTTCAGACGGAGGTTCTGTTATTTCTGATGCAGTTATTGAGTCAAAAAAAATTATAAATGCAGCGGCTCGTTTGGCTGGAGAAAATATTGAGATATCAAAAGAACGGTATACGTTTGAGTTTCCAGGCTCACTACAGGGATTTTTGCCTTGTGAGTATAACCATGGATGTATGAGTAAAGTTTCTGTACATAATAAAAATGAAAATAGCAATGAAAATGCATTAGTAATTTCGTGCGAATGTGTAGCTGATGGCGTAACGGCAAATGTAGCCACACAAACATTTATTGATTTTTCGAAGATTGCGTTGAATTTTTCTACAGTAGCTTCGCCTACATTGTATTCATCACAGATTGTAAGGACAAAAGCCAGTATAGAAACAGATCAAGAAGTGTTTTTAACACCGTATATTTTATACTATGATATTGATAATCAAAGTCGGGTAATATATGGAGAACCCCATAAATTGGAAAAACAGAAAAAAGAGTTTGAATGGAAAGTTCCGGATACTAAAGGAATGTGCATATATAAATTAGGATATCAGATTACATCAGCTAAAAGATTTAAGGGGAATGTGCTGATTTATAGTATTGACTGGGACGGGGCTCCTTCTGAGTTTGCCCAACGAGGGATGCTAATGAATTCTATCTGGAATACAAATCCTCTTTGGCTGGCTGGTTTTGCAAGTTCAGCAGCGCAGTTTGCAGCAGATTTTAATCAGACATATTGTGTATCACATCAGGAAAATGATGGATTGGTAACAATTGGAACTAAGGAGTGGAAAGATTATAAAGTAGAATCTACAATTTATTTTAATTTACATAAGTCAGGAGGATTAGTTGTAAGAAGCGTAGGACATAAACGATATTACGGCGCTGTTTTAATGAATTATAATACAGCACAAATATTTGTGCAGAAAGATAAGAACAGAAAGATTCTTACTGAGACAGAGTTTATCTATGTAGAAGACAAGCCGTATAAATTACAGTTTGCTGCACATGGAAGAGAATTAAGTTTTTGGGTAAATGGGGAAGAAATTTTGTGCGCAAGTGATAATACTTATACATGTGGAGGTGCAGGATTTACAATTTCGAAAGGAACTATGACCTGCGATAGCTTTATTGTGTTAGGAGAATAGGATGAAATATATAGTTGCTTCAACAGCAGTAACGGATGAAATTCATTTTGCTGATGGAAAAAGGGTAGAGACGGTAGCAGGAGGTGCAGGAGTTTATGCATTATGTGGCATTAAACTCTGGAGCGATGATGTAATGCTGGTAACAGGTGTGGGAGCAGATTTCCCTAGCATCTATGGAGGATGGTATAAAAATAATAATATATCTATGGATGGCTTTATTGAAAAAGATGCTAAGACGCCGCATACGGTAATCCAGTACTTTGCGGATGGAGAGAGAGAAGAGATGCCGCGTTATGGTGCAGAACATTATAAAAAAATAGAAACTGTACCTGAAGATTTAAAACCTTACTTTGAAACTGCCAGTGGGATTTATATTTTTAAAAACAGTAATCCTGATTTCTGGAAAGAAATTATAAAGTATAAAGAAAATTCTAATTCAAAGGTAATGTGGGAAATCGGCTGCGACGCAACTTATCCTGAAAATTATGAAAACGTTAAAAAGATTGCCAGACACATGGACATATTTTCTATTAATTTAACGGAATCCAAACATATGATGAAGAAGGATAATATTGAAGAAATTATAAAAGAATATCAAGATTTTCAGATTCCACTGGTATTTTTAAGAAGAGGTGCAGAGGGTGCGATTATGATTACTCCTGATGAAGCAATTATAGTTCCATCACAGAAAAATGTAAAAGTTGTAGATCCCACTGGTGGTGGAAATAGTTCATCTGGAGCTGTGTTGTATGGATTTTGCGAGGGATATTCGCCTTTAATATGTGGAAAAATGGGAAGCATTTCAGCAGCGATGTGTATATCTCAATATGGTGTTCCTAATCGGATTACTTCTGAAATGAGACAGGAGGCTATGCAAAATGCTGAGCGATAAAATCAGAGAAAAAGAATCAGTAAAGGAAATTCACAATAGATACAAATATTATCATAATGTGCCAGAAAAAGGATTAGTAATTAATAACAGACCTGCAATGACGCAGATTGATCCGGATAAAGTAGGTGATTATGTGTTGGTTACTGTTCGAGATCCGTTGTGTGCATATGGAGAAAATCCAGCCAGAAAAATTGCAAGACATCTGGAAAATGCAGAAATGGTTGGAAATTCGGGGATGTTTACAAGTTATAGCGGAATATATAAGGGAGCTAAGATTACAGTAGTTAGTGGTGGAAGTGGCTCTCCGGAAATGGAATTGCTCCTTTATGATTTTATGGAATATACAAATGCAAGTACATTTATGCGGGTAGGAGGCTCTGGAGGCATTGGAGATCAGGTACATCCTGGAGATATAGTGATTTCCAGTGGTGTTGTAAGAGAAGAGGGGATGACAAAAGCATATATACCGGCAATGTATCCGGCAGTAAGCCATTATGAAGTAGTTACAGCAATGGTAAAAGCTGCTGAAGAATTAAAGGCTCCTTACCATGTAGGTGTGACATTATCTGTTGACAGTGATTTCGTAGGAGGAGGAAGACCTGGTGTTGGAGGATATATGCAGCCTTGGAATACCGATATAGCAGAAATATATAATCGGGCAGGTGTTCTGAATGGAGACAGAGAATCAGCAGCGATAGTAACACTGTCTGCTTTGTTCGGAAGAAGAGGTGGTTCGATTTGTTCGGTGGCTGATAATCTATGTACTGGAGAAAAATTTGAAGCTGGCAGTGGGCATGATATCGCAATAGATATTGCTTTGGAAACCTGTGCAATATTGAATAAAATGGATCAAATAAAAAAGAAATTTAATAAGGAGTATTGGTTTCCTGAAATGGGGGACTGAAAAATAAAAACAGAAATGGGGAAAATAGGAATGAGTAAATTTGATAATGCAATGAGCCGTCAGGTGGAGAGTCTTCCAGAATTAATTGAACAGCAGTACGAAGATTTGGAACCAAAAACAAGGACAGTACTTTCTTTTCAGGAAATTTTCAATATTCAGAGGATTGTTCTGACAGGATGTGGAGATTCCTATGCTGCAGCTATGGCGACAAAACATGCCTTTGAAATGTTGACATCAATTCCAACAGAGGTTGTACCAGCTATTGAGTTAAGCCGCTTTTACTGCGAAAAACATATGGGAATTGACTGCCGCAATCCGTTAGTAATTTCTGTTAGTAATTCCGGAACAGGTGCCAGAGTATCGGAAGCAGTTCAGAGAGCAAAAAAACATGGCTGCTATATTCTTGGAGTAACTGGTAATTTAGAGTCTCCTCTTGCTCAGTATGCAGACAAAGTTCTGAAATTAGATATTCCGAAGTTTGAAAGTGCTCCGGGAACAAGAAGCTATATGGTTAGTGTGATGGCATTACTGCTTTTGGCGATTCGCTTCGGAGAAGTCAGAGGCAAGTATACGATGGATCAGGCGATGGATTATCGCAAAGACATTAAGAATCAGGGTGGTCTTTTAAAAGAACTTTTACCTGCAATGGAAGAACAGTGTGAGAAACTGGCTGAGAAATGGAAAGATTTTCCTTGCTATGATTTTATTGGCGCTGGATTTGATTATGCAACAGCATGGTTTGGGCAGGCAAAGATGCTTGAAGCTACTGGTAAGTTTGCAATGCATATTAATTCTGAAGAATGGTTCCACTTAAATTTCTTTGCAAGAGATGCAAAACATATGGGAACAGTTATTGTAGCGAATACAACTAATCCGGCAATGAGCAGAAACAAAGAACTGCTGAAGTATGCAAACGAGCTTCATAGACCGTTGGCTGTGATTACAGATGGTTGCGCGGAAGATTTTAATAACGAATCAGCAACTTATGTTAAAGTTCCAGCACCTAGATATCCAATTTCAATGCCGTTAACGCATTTTGCACCAGTGTGCCTGCTTGCAGGTTATATTTCTGAATTGATTGGAGAAAAGTATGGCAGAGGATGTGAAGAAGATTGGGCATTCTGTGATGGCGGATATTGTGTAAAAAACAGTGAGATTATCGTGAAATAACAGATGGAGGAAAAAGAAATGTCAGTATTAAAAAATATTAAATTATCGACAACTTATAATGAAGTACATGATATTACACAGGATGTAAAAAAAGTAGTAGAAGAAAGTGGTATTCAGGAAGGAATCTGTATTGTTCATAATATGCATTCTACAGCAGGTCTGGCAGTATTTTCACCGTGGGATCCAGATGGATTTGTTGATTTGGATGAAGAAATCAGAAGATTAGTACCAACAAGAATCGACTTTAAGCATCAGCATGATACACCTCAGGATGCAGCAGGTCATATCAAATGCGCTTTGCTTGGCGTAACGGAGACATTTATTGTTCATAATGGGAAGTTACTGTTAGGCGGTTCTCAGGGAATCTATTTTCTGGAATTTGACGGACCTAGAAACCGTGAATTCTATGTAAAAGTTGTCGAGGATAAATAAATTATCTGTGACAGAGTGATGTGGTTAGGCAGATTGCAAGTATCTGCCGGATAAGCATAAAAGACCGAATATAGATAAAAAGAAAAAGGAGAATATCAATATGAAGAAAATAATTCTTGACTGTGATCCAGGTATGGACGATTCTATGGCTATTATTATGGCGGCAAAATCTCCTGATATTGATTTACTGGCTGTTACAGCAGTAAATGGAAATTATCCTGTAGATGTTACCAGCAAAAATGCAAGAAAAATCATGGAACTTTTAGGAATTGACAACATTCCGGTTGCGAGAGGAATGGAAAAGCCAATGGTGAGAGAATCTCCTAAAGATCCTTTTACACATGGCGAAGATGGACAGGCAGAGAATTATCTTCCAGAACCAACCATGCCATTATGTGAAAAACACGCAGTTGATCTGATTATTGATCTTGTAAAAGAAAATCCAGGTGAAATCACTATTGTTGCAACAGCACCTATGAGTAATATTGCGATGGCAATCACGAAAGCACCGGAAATCAAGCCGTTAATTAAAGAAATCGTTGCAATTTCAGGAGCATTTGGTTTAAACAAATATGCTTTCTTTAATGCGACCGGAGATACTCCACAGAGCGAGTGGAACGTTTACGTAGACCCTGAAGCAGCCAAAATTGTTTATGAATCAGGAATTCCGTTCGTTGCTCTGGGACTGGATGTAGCTACTTACTTTGATGTTAACTTTACAGATGATGACATCAAATTATTAGAAGAAAGTGAGAGAAAAGAAGCCAAATTTCTACGTCAGGCAATTCGTTTTAACGGAAACAGAGGATTTGACGCGTACTGTACTGTAATTGATTGTATGGCTGTTGCATATGCAATTGATCCGACGCTGGTTGAAACAATGAAAGTTAGAGTTGGAGTGGAAACGAAAGATGGATTAACTCTTGGTATGACAGTGGTTGACAGAAGACATCATTTTGTATGGGAAAATCTTCCTCTGATTGATATCGGATGCAATGCAGATTATGGAAGATTCCTGAAATTACTTCTTGGATTAGTTTTAAAATAGGAGACTAGGAATGTATAGATATCAGCATAAATTATATGAAAAAGAAGCGATATATATAGCAGGACCGGAATGCTTTTATACATATGGATATGATGCGCTTGGAGCAATGAAGGCTCGTGCTAATGCGCTGGGATTCGGTGTTACATTGCCCAATACACATCCTCTTGATCTGGAAAATCCAGATAAACAGAAAAGAGCAGACAGCATTTTTGATGATTTGGACAAGGTGATGAAAGAAACAACGGTTATCATTGCTGATCTGGAGGCATACCGTGGTGCAGAGCCTGACAGTGGAACTATATATGAACTGGGAATGGCATATGCAAAAGGAGCGAGATGTTATGGATATACAAGAGATAAAAGAAGTCTTTCCACAAAGAATCAAAAAGCATATTTAAAGAATCAGAAGGTATATGATGAACGTGGGAATGTAATGCCGTATGCAGAACTACCATTTTCACCTAACATTATTGGATCAACTAAAATCGTTGAAGGTGATTTTGACGACTGTCTGAAAATGCTTATGGTAGATATTGAAGAAGAATATAAATTTAAAGCAGGTCGTGCAATATGTGTGGATCATTCCTGTCATGTTACGGAAAATGATAAAAAGAGACCGTTGATTTATCTGGCCGGATTTGAAAGATATGATTCAAATGGAGAAGAAATATTTACAAAAATGAAGGAAATTTGTGCAAAATATGGATATGAGGCGATTTCCCCATTAGACAGAACTCCGGGAGTTCAGGAAATATCATCAGAAAATCCTTATATGAAAGCTATGAATTTGTTTGACAGATTTCAGCAGCATGTAAGAAACTCTGATATTATCATTGCAAACTTGAATAATTATCGTGGATATGAAATCAATAATGATGTTGCTTTTGAATGTGGTATGGGTTTTGAATTAGGAAAGAAATTGTATGGATATATGGATAATGCAGATAAACTGATTAATCGTATTCCACATCTCGGGCAAGATAAAGAATACCGTGATCAGACAGGAAGTAATGTAGAAGATTTTGACTATCCGGCAAATCTTATGTTTGGAAGTTCTATGGATATTTTTGAAGGTGATTTTGAAAGTATCATTGGAAAAGTTATTGAGAACTATGAAAGTTCTAGTAAATAAATTGTGGGAGGAGGAATATTATGGGTACACCACATAATCATGCAGAAATAGGAGATATTGCTGAAAAAGTATTACTTCCAGGAGATCCTATGAGAGCAAAATTTATTGCTGAAAATTTTCTGAAAGATGCAATCTGCTACAATGAAGTAAGAGGTATGTATGGTTTTACCGGCTTTTATAAGGGTCAAAGAGTTTCGGTTCAGGGAACTGGAATGGGAATGCCGTCTATGCATATTTATGCGAGTGAATTAATTCAAAACTATGGTGTTAAAAAGTTGATTCGTATTGGAACATGCGGAAGTCTCAGAGAAGGAGTTGATCTGAAAGACGTAGTGCTTGCTATGGCATCAACTACAGATTCAGGAATGAATAAGGATCGCTTTGGAAATATCTCTTTTGCACCTACAGCAAGTTTTGAATTACTCAGAAGTGCATATGATAAAGCAAAAGAACTTAATGTACATACAGTAGTCAGCAACATTTTTACAAGTGATAAGTTTTATGATGATCATGGAAAAGAGAAAAATTCTCTTCTTGCGTCATATGGTATAGCGGCTGTGGATATGGAGACTTGTGAACTGTATACTCTGGCAGCGAAATATGGAATAGACGCATTAACAATGCTGACAGTTAGTGATAATCTTTTGACAGGAGAGAAGTGCACAGCAGAAGAGAGGCAGACTACATTTAATGATATGATTCGCATAGCACTGGAAATTTAAAACTGGAGGATGTATATGAAACGTCGTGTTTTTTTAGTTGTATTGGACAGTTTTGGAATTGGTTATGAACCAGATGCAGGAGATTTCGGAGATGTTGGAAGCAATACGCTTTCTACAATTATGAAGTCCGAATATTATAATACTCCAAATATGAAAAAAATGGGTTTGTTTAATATAGATGGCGTTGAAGCTGGAAATATAGAAAAAAATGTTGTAAGTGCGTATGGCAGAATGCAGGAAAAATCAAGAGGTAAGGATACAACTGTTGGACATTGGGAAATTGCAGGACTTGTATCAGAACAGCCATTGCCTACGTATCCTGAGGGATTCCCTCAGAATGTTTTGGATGAGTTTACAAAAAGAACAGGCAGAGAAGTTCTATGTAATAAACCATATTCAGGTACGGAAGTTATAAAAGAATATGGAAAAGAACATGTAGAAACAGGTGATTTGATTGTATATACATCTGCCGACAGTGTATTTCAGATTGCTGCACATGAAAGTGTAGTGCCAGTTGAAGAATTATATCGTTATTGCAAAATTGCAAGAGAAATTTTGACTGGAAAGCATGGAGTGGGTCGAGTAATCGCAAGACCATTTACTGGAGAATATCCGAATTATGAACGTACATCTAAAAGACACGACTTTTCTCTTATTCCACCATCAGATACTATGTTGGATGTGCTGCAAAGGAACCATTTTGATGTAATAAGCATAGGAAAAATATATGATATTTTTGCTGGAAAAGGAATAAATAAGAGTATACCAACAAAAGGAAATACAGATGGAATCAACCGTTGGTTTGAACAGCAGAAAGAAGATTTTAATGGAATCTGTTTTTTGAATCTGGTAGATTTTGATATGCTTTATGGTCACCGAAATAATGTTTCTGGATATGCAAAAGCAGCAACAGAATTTGATAATGCACTGGAAACTTTTATGGAAAATATGAGAGATGAAGATATATTGATTATAACTGCAGACCATGGGTGCGATCCAGGATTTAAAGGTACTGATCATACTAGAGAATATACACCCATGCTAATGTATGGAAAGATGATTCAGGAGGGAGTTAATCTTGGAACAAGAAGCTGTTTTGGCGATATTGGACAGACAATTCTTGATATTTTTGATATAAACGAAAATGTGCAGGGAGAAAGTTTCTGGAGCAAAGTTCGTAAGAATTAAAGAAAATAAATAAAAACAGCCTGGATATATGTAATATCCGGGCTGTTTCCATATAAATCTAGAAGATAAAAAGCGCTGAAAGGTCATATGTCCTTAAGAAAATAATTTGATTTTGCTAAAATATGATTGTAATTGTAGTAAACGGTATAATGATAAGGAAAATTTTATGAACAAAGTGATAAGCAAAATCGTAATGGTATTCGTAGTCATGAATTTGATTGGAATAGCAGTAGCCCTGTTTTTGGAAAGTGGATTGGGAAGTGATTCTGTTGGTTTATTATGTGATGGAATCAGGCATGCTTTTTTGATAAGTTTTGGAAATGCCTCGTTATTTTATAATTTGCTTATTATCTTGATTGCTTGTCTAGTAGCAAGAAAAAATATGGGTTTAGGCACGATAGTATATGCGCTTGTTTCTGGTTATTTTATTGATTTCTATAGCTGGATATTGTCAGATATTTGTCTTGCAGAGCAAATTATGCCAATACGAATTCTTGCATTTGCTATTGGACAATGCTGTCTTAGTCTTGGACTTGCACTTTTGATTCAGCTTAATTTAGGAATGAATGCATTGGATGCAATTTTATATAAAATTAAGAAGGCAACAAATTTTTCTTACGCAATTATGCGAACAGGATGTGACATCAGTTATGTGATTATAGGAACGGTATTAGGTGGTACATTTGGAATAGGAACTATTTGCTCGGTGTTAATGACTGGAACAATGGTAACTATGATAACCAGTATGATAAAAAGAATACAAAAATATGAATACAAATGGAGATATGAAATCAATTAATGAGGATGATGAAAGAGAATGGTTAAAAATTTATTTGTTTTTGCATTACCGGAAGAACTGGAAGTAAAAGGAAAGATTAAAAAATATAAACCAAACAGTATTATTGTTTCAAGAGGAGATGCGGCCAACGGCGTTTACTTTATTGAGGAAGGCGTTGTAACGGGATTACGTGAATATACAAATGGAAATATATATAATTATTTTGAACTAAATAGCACAGATGGAATTGTTGGGCTTTTGGAAATTATGGCAGGTGAGAAAAAATATGTTGCAACAGTATATGCAGCGACTGAAGTTACAATGCGCTGCTTTAAGCCGGAGGTTATATATCAGGCGATTATGGAAAATATACAGTTATTAAGAGAAGTTGTAAACATACTGGCAAAGGATTTGTACAAACGTTCAGGAAGCGATGGATTGATGTATTATATGGAAGGAATAGATCGTGTTCGTTTATTTTTGATATCGAAATATGAAAAATGTAGAAATACGGATTATAGAAATGGAAGTGTTTATATAAAAACAGAATATCAGGAAATTGCAGATACAATTGGAATGAGCATTCGGACAGTTGGAAGAAATCTGAAAAAACTAAAAGAGATGAGGGAAATCAAGATTTTATATAAAAAAATATATATTACAGAAGATCAATATGAATTATTAAAGAAACAAATGGGATGTTTATATTGAGAGAGTATTCAGCAAATAAGGTGATTATTTATTGTTTGATGCCACAGGGCTTATGTGTCTCTGTGGCATTTGTGATGTTCTGAAAAGATCCTTCTCTTCCAGTGAGCAGTAGTGCTTTAGCTGTTTATAACTGCGAATTATGATGGTTTGCTTGATATTGAGGGGATTTTACACTATACTTTAGGCAGTAGAAATATATGGATAGAAAAATGTTGCGGAATGTATGACCGGCAATGTCAGGAGTGGTTTTATTGCTTTACTAATTACTGATTATGTAGTACAATCGTAACTTATTATGCGTTTATTTAGGAGGATAAAATAGAAGATGTGGATTGCAGATGGATGGAAAGAATATGAGGTAATTGATACTTCCTGTGGGGAGAAGCTGGAGCGTTGGGGGGATTATCTTCTGGTGAGACCGGATCCGCAGGTTATCTGGGATACACCTAAGGTGAATAAGGGCTGGAAACATATGAATGGTCATTATCACAGAAGTAAGAAAGGCGGCGGTGAATGGGAGTTTTTTGATCTGCCGGAGCAGTGGGATATTCATTATAAGGATCTTACCTTTCATTTAAAGCCATTTAGTTTTAAACATACAGGTCTTTTCCCGGAGCAGGCTACAAACTGGGATTGGTTTGGAGATAAGATTCGTAATGCGGGACGTCCGGTGAAGGTGCTGAATCTTTTTGCTTACACTGGCGGTGCGACTTTGGCGGCGGCAGCTGCGGGAGCGTCTGTTACTCATGTAGATGCTTCTAAGGGTATGGTTACCTGGGCAAAGGAGAATGCGGTGGCTTCCGGTTTAGTGGATGCGCCGATCCGCTGGCTGGTGGATGACTGCGTGAAGTTTGTGGAGCGTGAGATCCGCAGAGGAAATCATTATGATGCGATTATTATGGATCCGCCTTCTTATGGCCGTGGACCGAAAGGGGAGATCTGGAAGATTGAGGATTGTATTCATGATCTGATTAAGCTTTGTACGAAGATTCTCAGTGATGATCCATTATTTTTCCTGATCAATTCTTATACAACCGGGCTGGCACCGGCGGTTCTGACTTATATGCTTTCTACGGAGCTTAAGAAGTTTGATGGTCGTGTGGATTCTCAGGAAATCGGGCTTCCGGTAAGTTCTAACGGACTGGTTCTGCCATGTGGTGCTTCCGGTAGATGGGAAGCAAAATAAACAAAATAAGAATAGTGTGAGATGTAAAAGATGAAAGAATTTAATTTAAAACACGAAGCTAAGCGTTACGGCTGTGCGGTTCTGGCAGCTACGATCATGGCTTTGAATATTAAAACGTTTGTGCGTGCAGGCGGTCTTTTTCCGGGAGGGTTTACAGGGCTTACACTGTTGATCCAGAATATTTTTCAGACATTTATGGGGATTGCGATTCCATATACACTTATTAATGTGTTACTGAATTCGATTCCGGTATTTATTGGTCTGAAGTTTATTGGAAAGAAGTTTACGATCAGTTCCTGCTGTGTGATCGTGCTGTCAGGTCTGCTTACGGATATTATTCCGAGTCAGCCAATCACTTATGATACGTTGCTTATCAGTATTTTTGGTGGTCTGATCAATGGTCTTTGTATCAGCCTTTGTCTGATCGGTAATACAAGTACCGGCGGAACGGATTTTATTGCGATTTATTTCTCTGAGAAGAGTGGCAGGGATATCTGGAATTATATTTTATGTGGAAATGCGGTGATCCTGACGGTTGCAGGTCTGTTGTTTGGATGGGACAGGGCACTGTATTCTATTATTTTCCAGTTTACTTCTACACAGGTGATTCAGATGCTGCACCAGAGATATAAGAAGCATACGTTGTTTATTATTACAAAGGAACCTTACCAGATTTATGAGGAAATCTTTAAACTGACGAATCATACGGCGACGCGCTTTGAAGGAACTGGATGTTATACGGATGAGAAGACCAGCATGATTTATTCTGTTGTGTCTACGGAAGAAGCGAAGTTTTTGGTAAAGAAGGTACATGAGATCGATCCGAAAGCCTTTGTAAATATTATCAAAACCGACTACATAAACGGAAGATTTTACCAGAAAACAGATTATTAATTACTTGTATTCTCCTTTTGTTAAAGTATAATGAAAGTACAAGAATTGTTGTTCATACGCCTGATACATGACAGGGATATTTGATATAGGATTTTTTGCTTTGAAGGGTGAATTGCCTGTGTTATTTTCTGAAGCTGTTATAGGTGGAGTGGGCAGCAATGTATAAGGAGGGTGATATTTATGAGCAATGCAACCGAAAGCACGCTTCCTTTCAACAGTAAAACAGGTTATGACCGTAAAGCCTGTAAGACGTGCGCCTGTTCCACCTGTTATGAACAGGAATTCTGCGACCGATGCAGTTCCTGCCAGAATCTGTCCCGGAAACTGGACCGGTGCAATGCCTATGAGGGAGCATATAACTATTAACCCTGAACCAAAAGCCGCTGTGTGATGCAGCGGTTTTTATGCTATTGTTTTGCATAAGATATTTGTGTGTAGTCAAAATCCTGAGGCACATAAACTTCCAACTATATGGATTCCTGAAAATTACAGATTTACCATATGATTCTGATATTATTATATCGTTGTTCCGATAATTTTTAATTATTGAGGAAAAGAACTCTAAATATAAATATTACAGGAGGCAGGATGAAAAGAAAATTAAACCTCAGAAAATTTATTATATTCCTGGTATTAGTATTATTTGTGGCAGCAGGTAGCACGGTACGTACAGTTTCTGTACAGGCGGCAACATATGTCAAACAGCAGAATACATCAGTCAGCATCACATCGAAGAAAACCGGCTGGCAGAAGATCAATGGAGCCTATTATTTTTATAATTCAAAAGGCAGAATGATATGTGGATCCTTTAAGTACAAAGGATATTATTACTACTGCACAGCCAATGGCAAACGTTTCACCGGCTGGATGAAACGCTCCGGAAATAAATACTATTATAACCGCAAAAACGGCGCAATGTTCCGTAATCGCTGGGCGACAGGAGATAAATATACTTACTATTTCGATAATTCCGGTATTGCCATAGCCGGTAAGTGGCTTACCCAAAATGGAAAGAAATACTATTTCCTCAGCAATTCAACCATGGCAAAAGGCTGGCAGAAAATAGGCGGATATTATTACTATTTCAGCAAAAAAACAGGAGTACTTGCGACAAATACCTGGGTTGGCAACTATTATGTCAACAGCAAAGGCCGGCGAGTGAAAGCTTCAGACTCAAAACCAACAGTCAGCCAGAGTGGAAACACCTATACATACAAAAGCAGCACCTTAAATATTAAACTCTCCCGCAAATCAGTCCATGGAATATCCTACTGGGTAGCGCACATAAAAACAGCCAACGCCAAACAGCTGAAATCCGCCCTTTCCAATGGAACCTACGGTGGCCAGCGCCAGACCACTTCCAACGCAGTATCCTCCAACGGAGGAGTAATAGGCGTAAATGGCAGCGCCTTTGACTACGGCACAGGAAAACCATCTCCATTAGGTATGTGCATCAAAAACGGAATCATTTACGGCGACTACATGACCAGTTACTCCGTCATGGCAGTCAAAAACGATGGAACCATTTATACTCCCGCACAAGGCTTGATGGGCAAAGACCTCCTCGCCGCCGGAGTAAAAGACACCTACAACTTCGGCCCTATCCTGATCCAGAACGGGGAAGCCCAGCTCCCATGGGCAGAAACAGAGAAATACTATCCCCGCACAGCAGTAGGAATGGTAAAACCAAACGACTACGTTCTCCTTGTAACAGACACCGGAACCTACAACGGCTTAAACCACTGGGATATGGTAAACATATTCAAATCCTATGGCTGTACCTACGCCTACAACCTGGACGGCGGCGGCTCCGCAACCTTATACTTCAATGGCAAAGTAATGAACAAACTGATCGGAAACACCCAGCGCCCATGCGCTGACTTCCTCTACTTCACCCGATAACTTTTATCCTGGTAATCTTTTTCCAGATAATAATCACGCCTGCTCGCACACGCCGCCAGCGCCCAACACACCAAAACCAGCAGGGCAGCCCCAATAGCCAGCAACGCAAGCAGGACAACAATAAACACACGAATCAACAAAGACATAAAGAACCTCCTTTCAGATAAGAGTATCAAAAACGAAAAACAGCTCTTGTTTATAAGATATGATTTTTGAAGGTATTTATACACTTGGATAAGCCAGGCATATATTCATAGTTAAAACGGGGAACTTACTTGATTCGTAAAAAGATATCAGACTATTCCTGACAGGAATAATTCAGAAAATGAAAAGATCTGCCAGAGAGTGTTTGAAAAATGTTTTTTGCAAGATGCATGTCACAATTTTGGAGAATGATTTTTCGAACACGCTCTAACTATAGTATTTCCAGAAATGCTATAAATTTAATATACGCTGTTATACCCAAAAAGGCAAGCCGAAACTCTCGATGAATTTCGACCTTGCCTTTAAAATTAAATTACTGTTCACTCCGTTCTCAGTAACACGCATTGCAATGCATAGAATTTATGCGATTAGCATAAATTAAGTGATACTCCATGGGCTATGCACAAGGAGGTTTATATTTCCTGCGTAACAACATCCCAGCCGCTTTATCACTTCCACATCCAGTTCCCAGCGTGAAGCATATTCTCTTGCCAGGTGAATTTGGAGGGAGCTTAGTAACTCTTAGGCGGGAAAATTCTGCGTTATGAAGAAAAATAGCAACGTGTCTGAGCGAAGTTTGCAACGGAGCGAGTTTTGCATTTTTCTTCATGCTTTTAGCAGAATTTTCCCACCTTAGAGTTACTTAGCTCCCGGAACTGAACCTGGCAAGAGAATATGCTTCACGCGTCCCTCGTCAAGAAAGCATTCTCCCCGTGTTTTTGGTAAAATATTAACAATTCCCCAAAAACACTTGACAACCACAACTTTACCATACTAAAATGTAAAAAGCATAAAAAATGTTGCCACAGGAAAAACAAATGATTGCAGTATACGGAATCACCCCTTTCCACCCATGGCAGAACAAGGAGGAATATTATGAAAAAATACAGCGACATGAGCAGAGAAGAACTGCTTGCACTCAAAGCACAGCTGGATAAAGAATACGCAGACATCAAAGCACAGGGACTTGCCCTCGACATGTCACGTGGTAAGCCGGCAGCCGATCAGCTTGATCTTTCCATGGGATTAATGGACGTATTAAGCAGCGACTCAGACCTCAAATGTGAAACAGGTGTAGACTGCCGTAACTACGGTGTGATCGACGGTATTCCGGAAGCAAAACGTCTCCTTGGCGAAATGTCCGAAGTAGATCCTGACCACATCATCATCTACGGAAACTCCAGCCTTAACGTAATGTTCGACAGCATCGCACGTTCCATGACTCACGGCGTAATGGGAAATACACCATGGTGTAAACTTGACAAAGTAAAATTCCTCTGTCCTGTACCAGGATACGACCGTCATTTCAAAATCACAGAATTCTTCGGAATCGAAATGATCAACGTACCAATGACACCACAGGGTCCGGACATGGATATGGTAGAGAAACTTGTCAGCGAAGATGCAGCAATCAAAGGTATCTGGTGTGTACCGAAATACTCTAACCCACAGGGCTACACATACTCCAAAGAAACAGTAGAACGTTTCGCAAGACTGAAACCGGCAGCACCTGACTTCCGTATTTACTGGGATAACGCATACAGCATCCATCATCTCTATGATGAGAACCAGGACTTCCTCGTAGAGATCCTTGAGGAATGTACAAAAGCCGGAAATCCTGATATTGTATACAAATTTACATCAACATCAAAGGTAAGCTTCCCAGGATCCGGTATCGCAGCAGTAGCCGCTTCCAAAGCAAACCTGGAGGATTTCCGCAGCTACATGCAGATCCAGACAATCGGTCATGATAAATTAAACCAGTTACGTCACGTAAAATTTTTCAAAGACCTTGACGGACTTCATGCACATATGAGAAAACATGCAGCAATCATCCGTCCGAAATTCGAACTGGTTCTTGATACATTAGAGAAAGAACTCGGCGGCCTTGGAATCGGTGAGTGGACAAAACCACATGGCGGATACTTCATCTCCTTTGACTCTATGGAAGGATGCGCAAAAGCAATCGTTGCCAAAGCAAAAGAAGCAGGCGTTGTGCTTACAGGTGCCGGAGCAACATATCCATACGGAAAAGACCCGAAAGACTCCAATATCCGTATCGCACCAAGCTTCCCGACACTGGAAGACCTTGGAAAAGCAGCAGAAGTATTTGTACTCTGTGTAAAACTCACAAGTGTAGAGAAATTACTGGAGAACGCTTAAAACAAAATAAACTGTATTTTACTTTCAGGATAAATAATGTATACTAAAACTGCCCGGCATAATCATTTGCCGGGCGGTTGCTGTTTATAAATAAATTTGAAAGGGGAATGTTATGAGCGCCAGAAAGAAGATCATGATCACTCTGATCGTAATTTTACTTCTGTTGACCGCCGGAGTATATGGTTACGGTGTTTACTATTTTACAGAACATTTTTTACCGGGCTCAATGGTGAATGGATTCAACTGCTCTTACATGACAGTAAAAGAATCCGAAGAACTGCTTACAAAGAAAACAGAAGCTTACGTCCTTACGATTAACACCAGAAACAACGGCCAGGAGAGTATTACAGCAGAAGCAGCAGGACTTTCCTATGAGTCAGATGGAAGCGTGGATAACCTGATTAAGAAGCAGGCTCGTTTTACCTGGTTTCTTGCCTTTAATCAGCACAAAAATTATGAAATCGCATCATCTGTTAAATATGATGAGCAGAAAGTAAACACAGCTATATCGAACCTCAAATGTATGCAGCCGGAGAATACAACAGAACCGTTAGATGCTCATATCGAAGAGAAAAACGATAAATTTGAGATTGTTCCTGAAGAACAGGGAAATGCTCTGAAGACAGAAGAAACCAGCCAGGATATCATAAATGCCCTTGTCACAGGAAGAACCCCGATCGATCTGGAAGCAGATGGCTGTTACAAAGAACCTGCAGTCTACCAAAATGATGAGACTCTGGTCAGGAACTGTGAGCTGATAAATAAACTTACAGACGTAGTTGTTACCTATGATTTTGATGACCGAACAGAGACAGTAGATAAAGAAGTAATTAAAAACTGGCTGACAACAGACGAAAATGGTCTTTACACACTTGACAAAAATCAGATAGAAGCGTATATCAGTGAACTGGCGGCAAAATATGATACCGTTGGAACCGAACGGACATTTAATACATATGATGGTCGTGAGATTTCTGTCGGCGGAGGTGACTATGGCTGGAAGATCGACCAGAAAGCAGAAACAAAAGAACTGCTTAGCCTGATTCAGAATGGAGAAACTCAGGTCAGAGAGCCGATATATTCTCATGAAGGTCTGGTACGAAAGACAAATGATATCGGATATACTTATATAGAGATTGACCTGACCGCCCAGAGAATGGTATTCTATAAGGATGGAATACCTACTGCGGATGCGCAGATCGTATCCGGAAATCCGTTTGTGCCAAACTGTGCAACACCGACAGGCTGCTATACAGTAGGTGAGATAAAGAGCGGATGCACCGTAAACGGAGAAGATTATCCTTCAGCAGTAAATTACTGGATTCCATTTAACGGAAATCTTGGAATCAATGATGCTCCATGGAGAACGGCTTTCGGAGAACAGCTTTATGAATTCGAGGGAACACATGGAAGTATCTGTGCACCGTCAGATCAGGTACAGATCATATACAGCAATGTTGAGAAGAATACACCAGTTTTGATTTATGAATAAAGGAGAAGAGAAATGAAGATCGTAGTATTAGCGGGAGGAACAAGTACAGAACGTACTGTCTCCATTACATCAGGAACAGGAATTTGTAAGGCATTACGCCAGAAAGGGCATCAGGCTATCCTTGTAGATATTTTCTGTGGTGTTGAGAATGTAAACTGGGAAGATCCATTCCCGGCAGAATATGATGTTGATGCGGCATCTGAATATATGTCAGCATTTAATGATAAAATCGAGCAGATGAAGAAGGAAAGAAGAAGCTTTTTCGGACCGAATATTCTGAAACTCTGTGAAGAAGCAGATATCGTTTTCCTTGGACTTCACGGAGCAAATGGAGAAGATGGAAAAGTACAGGCAACTTTTGACCTGATGGGAATCAAATATACAGGAACCGGATATTTAAGCAGCGCCATGGCAATGGATAAGGGAATTACAAAGCAGATGTTCCTTGTGAACAATGTGCCGACACCACGCGGAGTATCTATGACGAAAGAGGAAATGACTACAGACCTGAGTGCATTTGAAATGGAATTCCCTGTAGTTGTAAAAACCTGCTGTGGTGGTTCAAGTGTAGGCGTTTATATTGCAAATGACCAGACAGAATATGAGCAGGCTCTGAAAGACGCATATTCCTACGAGGATGAAGTCGTAATAGAAGAATACATCAAAGGCCGTGAGTTCTCAGTAGCAGTTGTAGACGGCAAGGCATATCCAATCATTGAGATTGCTCCGATACAGGGCTTCTATGATTATAAGAATAAATATCAGGCAGGATCAACGATTGAAACCTGTCCGGCTGAGATTTCACCGGAACTCACAGAGAAAATGCAGCACTACGCAGAAGCAGGGGCAAAGGCATTATTTATGGAAGGCTACTGCCGTCTTGACTTCATGATGAAGGAAAATGGAGATATGTATTGCCTTGAGGCAAACACACTTCCGGGAATGACCCCGACCAGCCTGATTCCTCAGGAAGCGAAAGTTCTGGGAATCGACTATCCGACATTATGTGAGAAACTGATCGAAGTATCCATGAAGAAATACAAATAATTAATGCAGGCTGCGGCATGAAAAGGCAAAAATTCCATTGCCGCAGGCAATCTGAAATTTAGACTGCGTTACTGAGAACGAAGTGAACAGTAATTCAGTATATTATGATAACAGGAAAGAAGAAATAAAAAAGATTATGAAGAATTTAACTCTGGAAAATATCGCACAGGTTTGCGGCGGTACTTACTATGGTTCTGCGGACAAACTGCAGGAAGAGATAACATCAATCATTACAGACAGTAGAAAAGCAGAGAACGGATGTCTGTTTGTGCCTATCGTGGGAGAGCGTGTGGATGCACATAAATTTATTCCACAGGTAATGGCAGCAGGAGCACTGGCAACTTTGTCAGAGCGAGTACTTGAGGACGCAGATTTTCCATACATTGTAGTGGAATCCTCATTACAGGCAGTAAAAGATATTGCGGAATTTTATCTGAAACAGCTTCAGATTCCTGTTGTGGGAATCACAGGAAGTGTAGGAAAGACGAGTACAAAAGAGGTGATTGCTTCTGTACTGAGTCAGAAATACCGCACACTGAAAACACAGGGAAACTTTAATAATGAACTTGGTCTGCCGCTCACTGTTTTCCGGCTTCGCGACGAAGATGAGATGGCAGTTCTTGAGATGGGAATCAGTGATTTCGGAGAAATGACCAGACTTGCAAAGATCGCAAGACCGGATACCTGCGTAATCACCAATATCGGAACATGTCATCTGGAAAACCTGGGAGACAGAGACGGCGTTCTCAAGGCGAAGACAGAGATTTTCAAGTTCCTGAGACCAGACGGACATATCGTATTAAATGGCGATGATGATAAACTTGCCACAGTCAAAGGCCATGAAGAAATTAAACCTGTATTCTTTGGGATGGACAAAGACTGTCAGGTTTATGGAGATGAAATCGTAAGCAGAGGCTTAAAAGGAATGACCTGTATGATCCACATGGGAGACACTGCATTTAAAGTAGACATCCCAATGCCGGGACGTCATATGGTATATAATGCGCTGGCGGCAGCAGCAGTCGGAAATATTTATGGGCTGACAACTGAGCAGATTAAAACCGGAATCGAGAGTCTTGAGCCAATCAGCGGCCGTTTCAGAATGATTGAGACGGACAAATTCCTGATTGTGGATGACTGCTATAATGCAAATCCAATGTCCATGAAAGCATCCCTGGATGTTCTTCAGGATGGAGCAGGACGAAGAGTTGCGGTTCTTGGCGATATGGGTGAGCTTGGTGAGAATGAAGTACAGCTTCACGAAGAAGTGGGCGAGCATGCCGGCAAATGCGATATTGATGTGCTTATCTGTACCGGAAATCTTTGTAAAAAGATGGCAGAGAAAGCACAGCAGACCAATCCGGAACTGAAAGTAATTTATGAACCGGACAGAGAAAGCCTGCTTGCAGATCTGAAAAAATTTGTACAGAATGGAGATACTATTCTTGTAAAAGCTTCTCACTTTATGAAATTTGAAGAGGTAGTCGGGAAATTGCAGAATATGTAAATCAGCGGGTTCCGAATATTTAACAGATCTTTTGATCCTGACATCATAATAAAGGAACAGTAAAGAAACAGAATCTTCTTTTTTATGTGCCAGAGCATGTTTGCAAAAAGTTTTTAAACATACTCTGATACACAAAGAGGGGATTCTGTTTTTTTATGGAAGAATTTGATGAACGATTTTTGTTTCCTGACATGGTTGTCCGCAGTATAATAATTCTATCAGTTTAATCGATCTAGGTAAGTTTCTCTTATTCTTATTGCAGGAAATAATAAGCAATACCGGGAACTGCCGGAATCAGGAGGATGTTATGCTGGAGAAAATCATGGATCTGCATCTCCTGCTTTACGCCATGGTGGTATTGGGCGGACTGGGCGCACTGGGGATGCTGGCAACACATCTTACATACCGAAGACTGATAAGAAAAAATACAGAGACAAGAACAAATCTCAAAGAGAAATGGATGAACCTGTGGAAAACAAGAGACAAGCTGTTAAACCGCATGAACCGGCTTGTATGGTATCCGTCACTTTTTTGTACTGCGCTTTTGGGAGCGGTTTTTTTTCTCTATTCGGGAAATGGAGAATGGGATGGTATGCCGCTGGCATATCTGTATGTGGGTGCGATCATCCCTGCAGCGCTGCTTTTGCTAAGACAGGCACTGGATTTTACGTACAAGGAAGAACTTCTTATGAATACGCTTTCTGATTATGTGGAACATGTCAGAACCTGGGTTGAAGAAGTTCCGGCGGAAAAGAAACCAAACGAAGCTGCAAAGGAAGAAATCATAGATCATATTGCGGAGAGTATCCGTCAGACAGCCGCAGCCGGAAGTCATTTCAGCCGGATGCTTACGCCGGAAGAGGAAGAGATAATGAGAGAAATCATAAGAGAATTTATGGAATAGAAAAAACACATGTGAAAAAATATAGAAACTGTTAAGGTATTGAGCAGTTACGAAAAATTTATCTGCAGAACTGCCATGAGATGTCTATAGTAATTCCATGAATATTTCATGGCAGAACAGGCAGATAAAATAAATTAATAATCGTCGTCTTCTTCAATTACCTGAATCTCCAGGTAGTCAAAATCAATCTGTTCTATAAAATTATCCTGATAAAATCTTGCCTTTCCATGTTTCTTAAAATGTTTGATGGTAGACTCCAGCCAGATCGGATTGCCCAGATCCATTTCATAGCAGATACTTTCCAGTCCCCGGAAAATCTTATGAGTCCTGGTATCTTCTGAATCATCACAAATTACAGTGTCTTTTAACAAATGGTTATCTTTCCAGATTTTTCCCCATAAACGAAACATTATATATCCTCCTGATAAACTGCGAAGCAGTTACTTAATATTCGCTGTACTAGTATAGCGGATTTAGAATCGGAAGTAAAGGAAAACAAAATATGGAAGAAATCTGGGAGTCGGTGTCGGAATATCAACGAAAACGTTTACGTTTAAAAATTGAAAATTAGTCAGAAATATTGAAAATGTCGAAAAATAGAGGTATATGGTAATGTGTAACGAAAACGATTTGAGTAAAAATGCATAATATAAAAGCTTAAATATAATACAATCTATACGAAAAGCATAATTTAAGTAAAAATCCCATTGACAAATTGGATGATATGCTGTTTAATAAAGGAAAGAAAACGATTAAGTAGAGCGAAATCAAACAAAGCTTAATCGAAAAATGTGTTTCGAAAGTATAAGCGTAAGAAACACCACACACCAAAGGGTACGAAATCATTTATTTATTATTAAAGGAGGACACACAATGAAGAAAAAAGTAATGGCAATTGCACTGGCAGCAGCAACAGTATCATCTATGATGGGAGCATCTGTGGCAAGCGCAGCAACAGACGTTGCCCAGTCTGATCTTGCTTACAAGGGAGATCTGGAAATCATGCATTACTCCACATCCGAAGAATCTGAAGGAAATGGTGGTTCCGATGGATTCCGTACAGTATTAGCAGCATGGAACGATGCTCATCCGGACATCAACTTAAACGAGAACGTTCTTGCAAACGCAGAATACAAAACACAGATTGCTACTCTTGCAGCAGCTGACAACCTTCCGGATGTATTCCTTCTTCAGGGTATGAATACAAAGGCATGGGCTGAGCAGGGACTGGTCATGGACTTGACAGATACCATTAAAGCTTCTCCATATTATGATCAGTATGATCAGGATTACTTTACACCATTCAAAGATGGCGACAAGATTTACGGCTTCCCTGTACTGACAGGTGGTACCTGTACAGTAGTTATCTATGACAAAGCAATGTGGAAAGAGGCTGGATACGATCAGTTCCCATCAACATGGGAAGATGTTGAGAAAGCTTCCGAATACTTCAAAGAGCAGGGAATCGACACTGTAGCATTTGGTAATGGTGGAAAATGGCAGGCAAACAGTGACTTCCTTTCTACACTTGGTGACAGATACACAGGTAAAGACTGGTTCCAGAGCCTGATTGACAAGAGCGGCGCAGCATTTACAGATGAAGCGTTTGTAAAAGCTCTGGCAGAAACACAGCACCTGTTTACAGAAACAGATATCTTCAACGAAGATTACAACTCAGTGACAAACGAAGATGCACGTGAATACTATATCTCTGGTGATGCAGCAGCATTCATCGGTGGTAACTGGGATGAATCCTACATTGCAACAACTCTGAAAGACAGCGATGAAGAGAAATTCAACAACATCGGATTTGCAGTTCTTCCACAGCCTGCAGATGCAACAGAAGATCCGGATTCCCAGAATATCGGTCTTGGATACGCTGTAGCAATCAATCCTAAGGTTGCAGATGATCCTGATAAATTAGCAGCAGCTATCGACCTTGCACAGGAAGTTACAGGACCTGCATTCTCTACATATGTAGCAGAGAACTATGCACTCGGCGGATTAACAAAGACAGACGATGTTGACCTGGGCAAATTTGACCAGATCACACAGGATTTCTACAACTACTCATATGTTGATACAACAAAATGCGAGATTTATGACTCCTACATCAACAGTGCAGTATGGGATGTTCTTAATACAGACCTTCAGACTATGATGAATGGTGAAATGACACCTGAAGAAGTAGCTGAAAACGCTCAGAAAGCATACGAAGAGAACTATTAATATCTGATTCGAATCGAAGAGGAATCATGCTTCGGTTGCGGATGCAATGAAAAAGTAACCGTTCTGCCCACTGTGGTGGGCGGAACGGTTTTGTATTACTGTTCATTAGGTGATCGGTAATGACAGAATACTATTATATGAATGGGCTGACTTTTCTGTAATAGTATATAGGGATTTTCAGGAAAGAGAGGTACAGCATATGTTGACAACAATTAAGCCCAAAAAGAAAACGCTTATTTTATATTTGCTTGTTCCCGTTTTAATGTTTGTATTTACAGTATTTGTTCCATTGGTAACTGCGCTGGTTTACAGCTTTTTTGAGTGGAAAGGCGGCCCTCAGAAAACATTTAACGGACTTGCTAACTACGTCCAATTGGTTCATGATTCTACATTCTGGCAGTCTTTTGGACATAACCTTTATCTGGTAATTGCATGTATCATCGGACAGATTGGTATCGCATTTATCCTTGTTCTTATGGTAAATGCCAAATCCACTAAATTAAAAGGAATGCATCGTACATTCGGTTTCTTCCCAAGTACGATCGCAGCAGTATGTATTGGTTTGATCTGGAACATGATCTACCACAATAAATATGGTCTGATCAACTGGTTCTTAAGAGCAATCGGAAGACCGGATCTCTGTCAGGTATGGCTGAATAATTCTGATATTGTTATGCTTTGTGTAACGATTCCTCTGATCTGGCAGTTCATTGGATATTATATGGTAATTATTCTTTCTGCTATTTCATCAATTGACTCAGAAATTTTTGAAAGTGCACAGATTGACGGAGCAAATGGAATCCAGACAGCATGGTACATTACTCTGCCATTGATCAAGAACACAATGCTTGTATGTATTACCCTCTGCGTAGCCGGTAATATGAAAGCTTTCGATAACATTTATGTTATGACAAAAGGTGGTCCTGGTACAGCATCCATGGTTATGGCAATGTATGGATATCAGGTATCCTTTAATCAGAGTAACATGGGATATGGTAGCTGTATTTCTGTAGCGATCTTCGTATTGTCTCTCGTGGTAATCGGAGGTTCACAGGGACTTATCAAATATCTGACAAGGGGAAAGGAGGCATAAGATTATGAATAAGAACGTACCTAAAACTCATAAAGTGAGAAACGGGATTGCGGCAGTGATCATGAATGTGATCCTTATCATTTTCTCCCTGTCCTGTATTTTCCCGATCGTATGGATGGTATATTCTTCTCTGAAAGAGAAACGAGTATTTAATGCGGATATTATGGGTCTGCCGAAAAATCCATCATTGATCAACTACATAAAGATTCTCAGCAATAAGGATTATCATCTGGGACAGTCCATGATGAACAGTGTCAGAACAACAGGACTTTCCATTATCCTGATCATTCTGTTCAGCTTTATCGTTGGATATATCCTTGCACGTGTTCATTTCAAACTGAACCGTGTGTTATATGTAATGTTCCTGATGGGTATGCTGATTCCGATTCATTCCCTTCTGGTTCCGATTTATGTTGTATTCCAGAGATGTGGAATCAACAACAGATGGTTTACACTGCTTCTGCCATATGTTTCCTTCGGCCTTCCAATGGGAATCTTCCTGGTAGAAGGTTATGTAAAAACAATTCCGGTTTCACTGGAAGAAGCAGCGGCAATCGATGGAAGTAACTTCACCCATACATTATGGACGATTATTCTTCCTATCTGCCGTCCAATCCTTACAACAGTAGCAATCATTCAGGTGTTCAGCTGCTGGAATGAATTCTCTTTCGCATTGGTATTGCTGAAAGACGTAAGTCTGCAGACCGTACCACTTGCACTGACACAGTTCAAAGGACAGTTTGCATCTGACTATCCGAAGCAGATGGCAGCCATGCTGATCACGATGGCGCCGGTTGTTGTTCTCTACTTCGCATTCAGTAAAGAAATTATCAAAGGTATGGTATCCGGAGCTGTTAAAGGCTGATTACCATTGGACACTGTACAGTTGGTAATGCCAATACCTCTTATGATTTAGCCAAGAATCCCCTGGAAGGTGTGTGACTCCTTACTTTCCGGGGGATTTCTTTGTCTTGAAATATTTTTATCTCAGATTATTTTACATTTTACAGGTCAGGAAACAGATTAAAAAATGCCTACAGAGTTTGTTTTTAAGAAAATACTTATCGTCACAGGCTTGATTATTCAATAGGAATACACTATAATTAACTTTAAATTTCCATAAATTAGCGTGTCAAAGTGTACATGGCACAAAAAAACAGAATGGAGGATACATTATGAAATTATACGATACCGGTGTATATTTATTGAATGGTCAGAAGATTGTTCCGGAGAATCAGGCAGATGTTCCTGTTTCCAAAGAGGACGCAGCGAAGAATACCATTGCCTATTCAATTCTGGAAGCACACAATACTTCCGGAAATATGGAGAAGCTTCAGATCAAATTCGATAAACTGACTTCCCATGATATCACTTTTGTTGGTATTATTCAGACAGCCCGCGCTTCAGGACTTGAGAAGTTCCCGGTGCCATATGTCCTGACCAACTGTCATAACTCTCTCTGTGCAGTAGGTGGAACCATTAATGAAGATGACCATATGTTTGGACTTACCTGTGCCAAGAAATATGGCGGCGTAT
>UMIP01046089.1_pt1 | contig 55481 bp, 35 predicted proteins | sample 1965751 | NCBI WGS metagenome assembly UMIP01 (sample SAMEA4836117, study PRJEB28245) | human gut metagenome | biome: gut microbiome; material: fecal sample | place: Denmark | collected 2008
TAGACAATCCGCTTAATCAGTTGTTATTTGGTTGGTGCATTGCTTGCTTGGTTGGTGCACAGCTTGCTTGGTTGGTGCATTGCTTGCTTGGTTGGTGCATTGCTTGTTTTGTTGGTGCACTTGAGACAAGTGCACCCCCTTAAAGGCAACCACCGAATCCGTTGTTATTTCTGCGCAGTCTTTTTATCCGTAGCGGATGTGAAATCCCACCAACTGCGAACGGAATCTGATCGGACGGCGGACGGAATCTGATCGGACGGCGGACGGAATCCGATCGGACGGCGAACGGAATCCGATCGGACGGCGAACGCAACAGGAAAGAGTTTCAAATTATCAAAAACGGCAAATATAGGGCGAAAATCTGTAAGAAATCGGCGTTTTGATAGAAAATGGCTATTTTTTGTAAGAAATATCCTACTCTTTTTGTAGATTTTTAGCTTACTTTGCAGCAGAAACTTAACACAATATTGTTCTTGTGCTACACATATATTATATGTATGCGCAGAGCGGTGGAGTGTTAGCCTGTTAAACCTAAAAGAGTATTCACGCTAAAAGAGAATGGATATGACAACAAACGACGGTAGCTCAACCAAAGATACAAACATAACCAACACAACAGAACTAACTCAGACTGGCACCAATGTCCGTCCCTCAACCAACACTTTTAAAACTAAGACAACGAACAACGAAACTAAGACAACGAACAACGAAACAAGGACAACGAACATCAAGACAACGACAGAACGAAACATCGAAACCAAGACAGAACCAACAACTGAAACCTCAACCGACCAAAACGCGACGACTAAGACCAAACATGACACAAAAGCTACCCAGTCGTACATAACGATGGACTTCGATCCGCCCACCACGATGAAGGAGGAGCAGGATCTGCTCTCGGCTATGTACGCCAGCGCCTGCGTACCCAACACCATGCGTATGTCGTACGACATGGTGGAGGATATGCTGACCGACCACATCGACCTCATGGAGGGCGACGACCTCGAAATATGCAATAAGGACACCGAGCTGATTAGTATATAGCCGCAAAAACTGAACCTGCATATCGCGCAAAAACCAGATTAGAATATAACAAGAAACAATATATAACAATGAAAAGAGTAAAGAAGAAGTATCAAACCCCTGTGATCCACTCGATTGAGTTGGGTCCGATCAGTCCCGTCACCGCTTCTGGCGATGTCACCATCGGCAGTGGCGGCAATGCCAGCGGCGGCGGTGGCGGCGGCGGTGGCGGCGGACAGACACCGCCGCCAATGCAGAGTCCGTCGCGCGACCTTTGGGAGAGCGGCTTTCAGACCGATGACGACGACGAGACGGCGTACGAATACGGTTGGTAAGTGCCGCTCTTCACCGTCGGGCAACTCCAACCGACACTGTCTGGCAACGACCAACAGTAGAACTAAACCCAAACCCATTAGCAAATCAAAAAACAGAACAGAATATGAAGAAAAGAATTTTCATGCTTGCGGTCTTGATATTGTCAGGGCTGCAATTTGCCGTGGCTGCAATAGACGAGCAGCTGCGAGCGCTCATCACCGCCTCTGATGATATCGAGGTGACGGAAGTGACTAACGACGAGGCGCACCCGTGGACCGTCGCAGACGGAATGGCGTCGAGTACAATAGGTAAGATATATGGTAATCTATCTTCCGCCATTACAATTAAGTTTAGAGCTAAGGGACGTACAACTATAAAGTACGATTTCACATTCGACCCTTATGGAGGCGACGACTATCGTAAAGTGTATATGGATGGTGTTGAATTGGTGAATAATTATACTGCCTATAAAACCAAAACAGTTCAAAATCATTTTTTTGACTTGGATGAAGGCGAGCATGTGTTTACATATACCCATTATCATTATTATTACTCTTCCGATAGCTATACTCAAGTTCTTACTATCGGCAACATCCGCTTTGAGAGCGTAGAAAGCCAGTATATGAATATTCACCTCTCTGCTCCAGGCACGCTTGGTAATGAGGCGTTGTCGCATGTCAGCACTTTGCCCGAGATGCATTATCTGCGTCTTTCCGGCAAGATGAACGCTTCCGACTGGAATGACATAAGCAAGATGACAGGTCTTAAGGCTATAGATATGACGAATGTCGACATTGAAACAATACCAGTTAAAGCGTTTACTAATACTTCGATACGCTTCATCGACTTCCCGACAAAGCTCAAGACCATCGGCGACAATGCATTCGATGATCGTCTTCTTACTGGTCCGCTTGTGTTGCCCGAAGGATTGGACAGCATAGGTAAAGAAGCGTTTCAGAAGAACTATATAACAGAGGTGACTATACCGGAGAGCGTTAGAGCTATCGGACAGTCTGCTTTCTATGATAACCAATCTCTGAAGAGCGTTACTTTGAATAATCGTATGGAAACGATAAATCGGTCGTTATTCAATTACTGTAAAAAACTTACTGTTGTGCATGGCGGCAAGAATGTTAAGATTGTTGATCAATCTGCTTTTTCTGGATGCGATTCATTGAGAAGTATCAGCGATATAACCCCCGTAACTATCAATAGTAGCGCATTTTATAATTGTAGGAAATTGGAGAGTTTGAACTTCTCACGTATCAAATCGATCGGTTATGAAAGTTTCTACTGCTGCTTTGGTCTGAAAGAAGCCGACCTGACAACTCTTACTTCAATTTACGGTAGAAGTTTTATTGGTTGTACGGGTCTTAAGAAAGTGACGTTTGGAAACGACATTACGACTATAAAAAGTAGTGCTTTCTATAATTGCCATGCTCTTGAGGAAGTGATACTTGGTTCTTCTATCAACAGCTTGCAATCAAGTAGTTTTTATAGTACTCAGAGTCCTTTGAAGCGTCTGTATATCACTGCGCCCGCTCCTCCAGCTGTAGTTAGTGACGCTTTCTATTCTGTTTCAGGCGTAACGCTTTACGTTCCCGAATATGCGATGGTGAGCTACAAGCTCGACAACTACTGGAGCCAGTTCACCAAGGTGGAGCCGAATCCGAATACACCCGACAAGGTGAATCTCTACAAGAAGCTGGAGCTTACCAGTAATGCACGCATCCCGAACTCGCCGGATATCTATCTTGGTTATGGTTCTGCGCTCATCGTAAACGGCAACAACCCACAGGTTTTCGGCAACTATAAGCAGCGTATGGATAAGGACGACACATACACTTCGTCGCTTATCAGCCGTTGTAACGCTATGACCTCCGCAGCTTCAAGCATAGAGTATTATTTTTATGCAACTTCTGGTTCTGGCTATTGGCACTATGTATGTATGCCGTTCGATGTGAAGCGCAGTGATATCACCCCGTTGACTGGCGTAGGCATCGCTGTGCGCTATTACGACTCTGAGTCGCGCGCTACAAACGGCGCAAGCGGCAACTGGAAAGACGTGCCTGCCGACTCTGTGTTGCACATGGGCAAGGGTTATATCTTCCGCACAAGCAGTTCGGCTTTTGTAGAATTCCCTGCAACCGAGGAGACACATAACGCCATCTTCCGCAGCGAAGCCGTAACCACACCGCTCGTTCAGTATGCTGCCGTAGAGAGCGCTAACGCAGGATGGAACTTCGTAGGCAACCCCTATCCTTGCTACTACGACATCTATCACATGGATTTCGCAGCACCTATCACTGTGTGGAACATCAGCAATCGCACATATAACGCTTACAGCGCAGCCGACGACGAATTCGTGCTCATGCCGTCGCAGGCATTCTTCGTTCAGAAGCCCGAACTGGTAGATGCCATCACGTTCCAGCCTGCAGGCAGACAGATCAACAAGACCATCGACCACTCGGCTTTGGCTATGCGCCGCGCAGCACGCAGCAAGCAGGTGCAGCGCAAGCTGGTAGACGTGTCGCTGACATGCGACGACCGCACCGACCGCACACGCGTCGTAGTGAACGCCAATGCTTCTGACGACTTCTGCGCCGACAACGACGCTGTGAAGATGATGGCTTACGAGGGCACTCCGCAGATATACACCATCGCCGGTGCCGACCAGCTGGCTGTGAACGAGGGCGCTCATCTTGGCGGTAGCGTGGCATTAGGCATGTATCTGCCTGCAGACGACGCATACACCATCGCCGTAGACCGCGACGAGCTTGGAGCCAAGCTGCTCGACTACGGCGTGGAGGTAGAGATGCCGTACACCTTCAGCGCTGCTGAGGGATACCTGGACGACCGCTTCACACTCACCTTCGAGGCACCCACTACGGGCATCAACACCGTAGCTACTGACGCCGACGCCGACAACGCCATCTACACTATCGACGGACGCCGCGTGAACAGCACAGCCCAGAAGGGCATCTATATTCAGAATCATAAGAAAATAGTAAAGTAAAGCTACTATGATCAAGTCAAGATATATACTGACTCTCCTCGCCATGCTGCTAAGCATGGTGGCGAGAGGACAGGACTTCAACCCCGACAGTCCTCCCGAACCGGGAGCACGCTACAAGCTGACGCTGAAAGCCCAGCCTGCAGAGGCTGCCACCGTGAGCGGAGGCGGACTGTATGCTGTGAACGCCAATGTGAACGTGAAAGCTGTAGCCCGTAGCGCCAACTGGCGCTTCAAGAACTGGACCGACGCTGAGGGCAAGGTGGTGAGCACGAGCAGTACGTTCACTCACCGCAAGCTGAACAGCGCTGAGACACTCACCGCCAACTACGAGTATCAGAAGACAAGCCGCCTCACCATAGCCTACGACCCCTCGTCGATAAAGACGAGCGAGGTGAAGGAGTATGTCGTGGGTGTAACCTACTCTTATACGGCGTCTACTTACAGCGACTATACGTTCGTCAACTGGACAACAAGCGACGGAACGGTTATCTCTACAGAACGCACGGTAAGCTATACCGTTACGGAGAACGACGAGACCATCACCGCCCACTACCGCTTCACGCCGGGCAGTCCGGCTGAGCCTAACGAGACGAAGCCGAAGCACAAGGTCTACTTCAGGTGCGACCCCGCAGGACTTGTCGGCTTCAATCATAACAACGGCTTCTCGGTGTCAGAGGGCAACACGTTCAGAGTTGAGGTATACAGCGTAAGCGACTATGAGTTCAAGGGCTGGACGCGTGAAGGCAGCTCCGAAATAATCGGACAGTATCGCACGTTCAGCGGTACGATGGGCAAAGAGGACGTGCACCTCGTGGCTCACTTCGAGTTCAAGCCGTCGTCGCCCAGCGAACCGTCTACCGACACCAAGCAACGACACAGCCTCTACGCCACGACTACGTCGATGTATCGCGGCGAGACAACGCTCCTGCCTATATACATGCAGAACACGGGCAACGTGAAGACGCTCAGCTTCAAGCTGCATCTGCCTAAGAATCTGACGGTGGATGTGGCTGGTATACAGAAGACGCTGCGCACCGACGCCTACACCGTTCAGGCGGCGCAGGAGGACAGCGTGCTGAGCGTGAGCCTGGAGGGCGGAACGCAGATTGTGGAGCACGATGGAGTGGTGGTGCGCATACCGGTGAGCGCGCAGGAAGCGCTGAAGGACAGCGTGTAGACGGTGAAGTTCAGCGACATCGCTGGCACAACCACTGCCGACGCTGCCATCAACTTCACCAGCCGTTCGGGTCGACTCGTGGTGAGCACGCCCGAGGAAGGCGATCTGCAGGCGAAGTTCTCTGTAGAGACATACATGAACCGCGCCCAGTTCACCAATCTTAGCAGCGAAAACGCAAAGACATTCGAATGGAACTTCGGCGACGGCGCTACAAGCACCGAGCGCAACCCTATGCACAGTTACGCCGAAGCCGGCACTTACACCGTGCGTCTCACGGCGCGTGGCATAGTGAAGACCGTCACAGCCGAACAGCAGATAATCATCAACCCTGCCAACACATGGTCGGCGAGCGGCGACTACCGACTCGACCCCACAGCGAACAGCGCACGTGCGTTCAAGTCGATGCACGAGATGCTCTCTCTGCTGTCGCAGTGTACGCCCGACGGCACCATCAACGTAAAGACCGGCGGCAAGGAGGCGTTCGACGCCAATCTCCAGTCGGCAGACTCGCTGGCGCTGCTCAGCACGCTGACAGAGAAGCTGGGCAAGGCGGGCGTCGTGATGGCGTTCAAGAACGAAGCGCAGAACCCCGTTACGCTGCGCTTCAACGTGGTAGCCAACAGCGCCGACATGCAGAAGGCTACCGACTTCTTCCGTCATATCTCGCTCGAAAACGTCCAGGTAACGCTCAACGGAGCCGCGATAAACATAGGCGAAATAGGCCGCTACTCGGAGCAGACCATCTGTTCGGGCACAAGCACGCAGCCAGAAGCGTTCACCGCTATAAGCAGCAGCGAGGCTGTGAAGGTAAGTTGGACGGCAAGTGTGGCTGAAGGCTGCACCGTACGCGGCTATCAGCTCACCGGCACCGGCAATCTGCCTGCCATGACGCTCACGAACGAAGGCAGCAAGACCGATCTCGTTACGTATCACGTAAGCGTAGAGCTCGATGGCGTTGCCATGTACACATATATATATAAGGTGTATGTGAAGCCGCTGCTGAAGAGTCTCACGCTCAGTTCGCCGTCAGACAACGCCGTCCTTGAATACGGACAGGTTACGCTCAGCTGCAGCAATCTCGGTCAGGCTGCTGTAGGCTATACGTTCAGCTATCGCCGCACCGATGCTGAGGCAGAGAACGCAGAAGAGTGGAAGGAAGTAAAGACGACATCGCCTTCAACAGCGTTCGTGCCCGTAGAAGGCGCCTCGTACGAGTGGTATGCTACGGCGCATGGCGAGTGCAACGAGACTGTCGAAAGCGCACACCGCACGTTCAGCATACGCAAACGCTCAGACCTTACGATTGAGTCGGTGACGGTGCCGGCGGAAGTGAAGGCTAACACTCAGTTCCAGATTAAGGCTGTTGTGCGCAACATCGGTAAGGGTGCTACACGCAGCAGCGCTTGGACTGACGTGCTCTATGAAAATAGACCCAATGGAGCGGTTCAGGTTGGACAGCAAGCTCATCACGGCGTGTTGCAGCCAGGCGAGGAGTACACCGTAACGTTCAATGTCACGAGTCCCGACGCATCTACAGACGGAATAAGCTATTTCGTGAAGACAGATATTTGGAACGCGGAGACTGAGTCTGACGAGAGCAACAACATAAAGGTTTCAGACCCAATCTCTATCATCAAACGCTACATTGATGCCGCCGACTACGAGGCTCTGAAAGTGCTTTATCAGGCAACCAACGGCGGCGCATGGACCAACAAGACATGGTGCATTGGCAGCAATGCCGTAACGTCTACCGGTTGGCCAGGCGTCACATTCGACGAAGAAGGTCACGTGCTGGCTATAGATCTTCAGAACAACAACCTCCGAGGCACGCTGCCTACAGAGGGAATGGAGATGAAGAGTCTGCGTACGCTCAATCTGAGCGGAAACAGTTTGAGTGGCGATGTGGCTGCGTTCTGCAAACTCCTGCCTGCGCTTGAGACGCTCAATCTTGGCTACAATCTGTTTACAGAACTTAGCGGCGTTCTGCCTGCCCACATCACCTCGCTCAATCTGCAAAGCCAGCGCGAAGGATACAGTCTCTCTACCTTCACGCTGCAGGAGTGGGCTATGGGTGACAAGCAGGCCGACATACAGCTCGGAACGCTCATCGCTTACGACCATAAGAACCAGAACTTCGAGGCTCACCCGACGCTCCGCATCTATACTACCGACAACAACAGTTATGTAGGCGAGATGATATACACAGACGGAGCCTACCGCTACTATCTCAGCGGCACGTACAACTACGCAAGCGGCACGGAGTTTTGCATCCGATCGTATGAAGGCGTGGCGCAGAACAACCGCCTGCGTGCTAAGCTGACGTGGACAAAGGGCGACGTGAACGCCGACGCATCGGTAGACGTGCTCGACGCGCAGCAGACGCTCAACTACATCATGGGCACGCAGAACGGCAACTTCAACTATCCGGCAGCCGACACTTATCAGGGCGGCGGCATCAATGTGCAGGACGTCGTGGCAACCATAAACATCTTCATCGGCAGCAACGACAACGCCGACCAGAAGAGTCTTATGGCTGCACAAAGACGCTGGACGGAGAGCATGGGCGAAGATGCCTCTACAGCTAACGTGCTCAGCGTGGAAGACGACGCATTGTGGCTCGACGCAACCGACCAGGTGGCTGCGCTCGACATCACACTCGCTGGCGTTAAGGCGAACGACGTGAAGCTCGCTCTCAGCAAGCAGCGCTATCAGCTCGTGACCCACAACACCGCAAACGGTGTTCGCGTGGTGATAATAAGCACTACGGGCGACATCATCAGCGGACGCACCAAGCTGTTGCGACTCGCCAAGCCGGCAAGAGTGGAGCAGGCGATGGCTGCAGACATAGATGCACAGCCGGTTGGCGTGGCGTTTGAGGGTCAGACCACAGACATCGACACCATAACCACAGACGTCGACAGCCGCGAAGCTGTATACAGCCTCGACGGACGCAAACTGAACGGCGTTGCACGCGAAGGCGTCTATATTGTGAACGGAAAGAAAAAGGCTATTAACAGACATCAATAGACATGAAGATCAGAAGATACATAACCATGATGCTGTTCTTGCTGATGTACATCACGGCAACGGCTCAGAACAACCTGTCGGTAGGAAAGCTGACAGGCGGTCAGGGCAAGGACGTGCTGATACCTATCAGCCTTGATAACACAGACGAGGTGGTGGCGCTGCAGTTTGACCTGCAGCTGCCATTCGACCGCTCGTCAAGAACAGCGCCGACGCTGAGCCAATCGCGTATAAACGAACACACGGTGTCGGTAAGAAATCTCGGCAACCATAAATATAGAGTGGTTGTCGTGAATATGAGCAATCGTCCTCTGTCGGGCAACGCCGGCACAATCATCAACTTCCCGATGGCTGTGCCGACAGGCTTGGACCCCGGTACGGAGTACGCCGTAAGCTTGTCGGATGTTATCATCACAAACCGCAAAGGCGACAACATCCAGGGCGATTCTAACGTGAACGGCAGCTACACGGTGCAGCGAGAAAACGCTCCAGACCTTGCTACTACCGATGTTAACATCACCGAGAGCACGCTTGTGGCGGGCAAATCGGTCACTGTAACTTGGAAAGTGAGCAACGTTGGCAACGCCGATACGCGCAGCGGTTGGACAGAACGCGTCTATCTCGTGAGCACTGAGACCGAAGAAGCGGTGCATGTAGGCAATACCTACTTCAGTAATACGCTACTCAAGGGCGGCTACATCGCACGCAGCGCCATCTTCAACCTCTCGCAGACCGTCGGTCTCGAAGGCGAAGTGACGGCGAAAGTGGTGGTTGAGCCAAGCAGCGGTTGCGGCGAGTACAACACCGACCGCGCCAACAACACCGCAAGCGGTGGAACCGCCGAGCTTGAGAAGCACTTGTTCCTTACCGCTCCCGACAACAGCGTGAAGGAAGGCGAGTCGATGCGCCTCACATTGAAGCGCAGCGGCGACCGTAGTATGAACGAGACATTCAGCATAGCTTCGTCTTTGCCTGAACACGCTAAGGTTCCGGCTACTGTTACCATCAGCAAAGGTCAATCGGCAGTGTCGTTCGACGTGGTTTGTCCTGACAACAACATGGTGAACGCCTACTCTAAGGTCACCATAACCGTGAATAAAGCCAACGGATACCCGCAGGATGTCGCTACATCCTTTAATATAAAGGACGACGAACTGCTGCCTCTCGAAGTGAAGCTCGACAAGACCGAGTATAACGAGGGCGAAACGATGAAAGCAACCGTCAGCGTGCCTTACCGTATCGGCAATGATACGCTCACGGTCTACTTCAGCGTGGAGAAGCCGAAGCGCTTCCGTCTGCCTAAGAGCTACACCTTCGAGCCTGGAGCGACAAAAGCCGTGATTGAGATACCAATCATTGACGATAACATCGCAGCCAACGACGAGACATTGCAGCTCAGCGTGTCGGCAGACCATCATCTGACGGGCACAGCGCTCTTTGTGCTGAAGGACAACGACGTGCCGGCGATAAGCATGACTCTACTGCCCACAACCGTGAGCGAGGCGGCAGGCTACAACGCCATTCACGCCACCATCAAGCGCACCGAGGCAAAGAACAGCAAGATTACGCTGAAGCTGAGCGACGACAGCAACGGCGAACTCTACTACACAACGCCGATAACCATGCCCGAAGGCACAGAGGAAGTGACGTTCCCCATCGGCGTGAAGGACAACCAAAAGGTTGACGGCACACGCAAGGTGAAGTTCAGCGCAGCTATATACATCACCGATTGCGGCTGCTCTGCGATAGGCGACAAGCAGACCGTGGTGAGCGACACCATAACCGTCCTCGACAACGACGGACCGACGCTCAGCGTCACTTCGAACAAGACAACTATCCTCGAAGGCGACGCTACAGGCGCTACGCTCACCATCAGTCGCAACGACGCAACGACCAGTCCGCTCACGGTTACGCTGAGCGCGAAGGGCGACGATCTGCAGTTTGCAAAGACCGTGACTATCCCTGCCGGAAAGGAGAGCGTTACAACGCCGTTCGTCGCGTTGAGCAACGAGACCAGCGAGGGCAACCGCACCATTTCTATCATCGCAAGCAGCGACGGCTACAGTCCTGGTACGGTGTGGATGCTCATCTCCGACCAGACTCTGCCCGACGCAGAGATGCAGACTCCTGCATGCGACGCAGAGATTGAGGCTGGAAGCAAGGCGAAAGTGACGATAACGGTGAAGAACATCGGTGCCATCAAGATGCCGAAGGGCACACAGATTCGCACAAGCATCGGCTCAAGTTCTACTATGACGCAGACAGATGCCGACATTGCGGTGGGCGCTACCTACACATCTGTTGTGGAGCTGGACGCACCGAGCGTGCCCGGAAAGTACAGAGTGACGGCAGAAATCAACCCGAACGGCACCATTACCGAGTTGCAGACCATCAACAACAGCGCTTATACCGAGACAACCGTAACGACAGCCTACACATACGGCATCGGAGCCGACAAGAACACATATAACATTGGCGACAAGGTTGTATTGAGCGGCACGGTGAAGACACGTGGCGGCGCTACGGCAGCCAACGTTGAGGTAGAACCATATATCATCTATGCCGGTTCGCGCATAGCTCTGAAAGCCACCACCGACGCCGAGGGCAAATACTCTGCAGAGTACACCATCCAGGCTGGTATGGGCGGCGAGTATGGCTACGGCGTCTGCACACCTGGCGAGAACATCAGCGCCCAGCAGGGCACTTTCGCCGTGTACGGCATCTCGCGCACCACAACCGAGTACATCAAGCACGAGATGTATGAAGGCGATGTGGCTCGCGGCACTATCAAGGTGAAGAACATGAGCAGTCTGCCACAGCACAGTCTGACAGCAACCTGCGAACCGAACGAACAGTATGAGGTTACGTTCGGCGGCGACACAGAGCTTGCGGGCGGCGGAACAGCCGAGATAAGCTACACCATCAAGCCGCTTTCGCTCTCTAAGAGCAAGGAGTGGGACCGCCTCACGTTCAACATTACAACAGCCGAGGGCGCATCGCTCAGCGTAGTGACCTACAACTACACACGCAAGCATACGCCGAATCTCGTGGTGTCTACCAACAGCATCAACACCACCGTGACCAAGGGCAAGGTGCGCACATATCCTATCGTGCTCACCAACACCGGCATCGCCGAGACAGGCAAGATAACCGTATCGCTGCCTGCAGCGCTTTCCGACTTCATCAGTCTGGCTACGCCTGCCACAATGCCGTCGCTGGCAACTGGCGACAGTGCTACGGTGATGCTTAAGTTCAACGCTGCCAACTACGACGTGAATGTCTACCAGAAAGGTAGCATCGCCATTAACTGCAGCGAGGGCAACGGCAAGCAGATTGGCTTCAACGTGAAGGTGGTGAGCGAGGAGAAGGGCAACCTCCGCATCCGCGTTCGCGACGAGAACACCATATACGGCAACAAGGACGGCGAGCATCCGTACGTCAGCAACGCCAGCGTGCGACTTACCGACTACAACACTGGCGCACTCGTGATGCAGGATGTGACGGGCGCGGACGGCAGCATTACGTTCAACGATCTGAACGAAGGCTACTACCATCTGCACGTTACGGCAGACCGCCACGACACTTACGACCAGAACGTGTTGGTGAGTCCGGGCGAAACAACCGAGCATCTTGCCACTATCAGCTACCAGGCAATCAGAGTAGACTGGACGGTAGAAGATACTGAGATAGAAGACGAGTACGACATCACCACCAAGCTGACATACGAGACGCAGGTGCCGGTGCCGGTAGTGGAGATGAATGCTCCCGACGCAATCATTCTTGCAGACATCAACCGCGGCAAGAGCGCACTCTTCAACGTAGTGCTGCGCAACCGCGGACTCATTGCCGCACAGAACGTGCAGTACACACCGCCAACGGCAGATGGCTTCGTGTTCATGCCGATGGTGGAATATGAGGGCTTCACGCTCGCTCCCGAGCAGAGCTACGTGATACCGGTGCTCGTGATGCACGAGGAGGACTTCAACAGCGACGACTTCGCACGCAACGTGAAGCGCAAGGTGATGCAGCGCGCTGAGGGCAGAGCAAAGAAGTGCTTCGGCGATATGGGCACCAAGTTCGAGTGGCCCTGCGGCGACAACGCAAAGTATGCATGGATAGGTTCTATCATCAGATTCGTGCAGGACAACGCCGAATGTTCTGACCCACCACCAGCAGGTGGCGGACACGCTGTAATCTATCCTCAGACACAACCCGGACTGGGCGGTGGACCTTATGGCGATTTCGGCGACTATGCAACGGCGAGCGGCGGCAGAACAGACGCCAAGGCTCTGCTTAAACTGTTCTGTACAGCAATAGAGTGTGTGCCGCTTCCCGACCTGCCAACTTGCGTGGCGCCAGCCATAACCAACGCTCTTGAAGGATCGGCTCTGCAATTTGCAGGCGACTGCGCTATGGATTATCTCAGCGGAAAGGTAGCCGACAAGATTCCGTTGTTCAGCTGCCTGAAGGGTATAGCTTCCAACTACGGACCGGACATGGTAGAGTGTCTCGGAAAATGGGGCAAGGAGATGGCTGATAAGTTCAGCAAGGCGCCGATGCGCAAGGCAGCTGCTGCCGAAGACAAGCCGATACCGGCTCTGATGGAGTCGTCGGGCTACAAGCAGTTCCTGTTCTTCAGCTACTTCGACACATACATGGAGTACAACCGACAGCTCACCAAGGCGCCTGAGGCGCTCGGCATGAAGGACTTCGGCGTAGAACTGATGTCGGCAATACACCAAGCCGACCTCGAGTTGCAGAAGATGCGCGTGGACGGCACGCTCTGGACGTTCGACCTGAACACCATTCCGGACAACACCACGGTGGACGACAAGAGCCAGGGCGTAGGTCCGTACCTCACATCGCTTATGCCGAACAAGAATGCGGTGATAGCCGACTTCTCGCTGCGCAACTATGTGGAGCGTCTGCGCAACACATGGAGCAAGGAGGACGGACGCGGCTATATCAGCGACAACCACATGGACGAGGCGGTGGTGGCAGACATTCTGCAGACACGCCAGAACTGTGTGACGAAGCTCGTCAATCTGGGCATACCTACATGGACCGACCTCATGGGCAGCGCCCGCAAGGACATGCTGCAGTATATGGAGACGCAGTCGGAGAACACCTGCGCACAAGTGAAGCTCGAGATAAAGCAGAAGCTGGTGCTCACGCGTCAGGCGTTCCGCGGCACGCTCACCATTGAGAACGGCTCGAGCAACGCCATCGAGGACATCCTCGTCGACGTGAACGCTACGAACATGGAGACCGGCTTCATGGCTACATCACGCGAGATGCAGATAGCCATAGAGAAGATAGAAGGCTTCGAGGGCGAGAAGGACGGCGCATGGCGACTCGGCGCAGGCAAGAAGGGCGTGGCTACCATACTCTTCATCCCTACCAAGTATGCAGCGCCAGAGACTCTCACCACCTATAGCTTCGGCGGAACGCTGAGCTTCAAGGATGGTAGCACGACGCAGAACCGCTCGCTCTTCCCCGTGAGCCTGCAGGTGAAGCCGTCACCAGAGCTCGACCTCACATACTTCATGCAGCGCGACGTATACGGCGACAACCCGCTCACGCCCGACGTCGTTGAGCCGGTGATACCTGCCGAGTTCTCGGTGCTCATACACAACAAGGGCAAGGGTGACGCCAACAACGTGCGCATGATTACTAAGAAGCCTGAGATTGTGGAGAACGAGAAGGGACTGCTCATCGACTTCGACATCATCAGTTCGAGCCTTAACGGAGGCGAGAAGACGATGGCGCTCGACGACGACATCGCTACGCAGTTCGGCACTATAGCCGCCGGCACTGCCTCGTACGCCACATGGGACCTCACAGCGTCGCTCATGGGCCACTTCACCGAGTATGACGTGAGCGTTACACACGTGACCGACTACGGCAACCCCGACCTCTCGCTGCTCGACCGCGTCACCATACACGAACTGATACACAGCTTGAACGCCATTATCGGCGACAAGGTGTATCGTGCATGGATCACGAACGACGAGCCCGACGCGGAGGATGCGCCCGACCATATCTACTTCGCCAACGGCACCGACGAGGAACTCGTGACGCTGAGCGAGCAGACCAGGATGGAGCGCATAGACAATACGCACTACCGCGTGACGGTGCCCACCGACATGCCGCGCAACTGGTTCTACACGGCTGTGGCTAACCCGGCGGGCAAGTACGCGAAGATACTCAGCATAACCGACGAGACGAACAACCGACAGCTCGACGCTGCCAACTTCTGGACAACCGACTACACGATGAAGGACGGCATCGACCCGCAGCTCGACTATCGTCTGCATATTGCCGACATCGTTTCGAGCAAGGGCACGAACAAGTACATCGTGGAGTTTGAACCGATACCTGAACTGCGACTCGACGTGAAGAGCATCACGACGGTGCCTGCCGACGACCAGATTGCGGAGAAGCCGATAGAGGAGCTTACCGTGGAGTTCAACAAGGACATCAAGCCCGAGACCTTCACACGCGAGGACATCGTGGTGCGCCACGAGGGCAAGCTCTACAGCGGCGACATCGCCATCGCGCCGAAGGACGAAGCCACGAAGCGCGTGTTCAAGCTCAACACAAGCGGTCTGAGCGAGAACGGCTACTACGTGCTGCAGGTGAAGACCGACAACATCACCGACGCCGAGAACTATCTGGGCGCTGAGGGCAAGATGGTGAGATGGATGCTCTTCAAGGACGGACTGGTTCACTACAACGTGCATGTTCTGCCGCTTGCCGACTGGGGAAGTGTGGAGTGTGTGAAGGACGCTCCTACTGAAACGCCTGCCGCAGCTGCAAAGCGCGGCATGAAGAAGGCAGAAGCCAACAGCGGACAGCTGGCTTACGGCGGCGGAATGACCTTCAAGGCTACGCCGAGCAATGGCTACAAGTTCGTTTGCTGGAAGGACAACGCCACCGACGAGGTGCTCTCAAACAACGCCGAATACCACGTGGAGGCACGCAACACGCTCGACATATCGGCTGTGTTCGAGGCTGAGACGTATAAGGTGACGGTGAAGTGCGACGCCGACGGCGGAACGATGGACGTGGCATCCGGACTCTACGAGTACGGCACGAAGCTCACGCTCGATGCCAAGGCAAACGAGGGCTACCGTCTGGACGGCTACAAGCTCAACGGCGTGCAGACCGAGACGGCCGCTCCGTATGAACTGACAGTTGAAGGACCGACAGAGGTGGAGGTGCTCTTCCACGACCTCTCGCCCGTAGACGTTATTCTCGACGAGCGCAAGGACTATCAGCGCCCCGTTGAATACGTGAGCGCAGCGAGTCTGGAGAACGGCACGAACGTGAAGTTCTACCGCTCGTTCCTCAAGGAAGCATGGAACACTATCTGTCTGCCGTGCGCCGTGGAGAACCCCGAAGAGGTGTTCGGTGCAGGCACGCAGGTGGCAAAGCTCGCAGGCATGACGCCGACGTCGCTCACCTTCGAGTACGTAGAGAAGATGGAGGCTAACACGCCGTACATCATAAAGCCTACAGCGGTGAACAACGCAGCTTATGCCAACGTAGCGTCGCCAACGGTGCTCTACGACCTCGGAATGTGCACGCTCGAAGACCTGTCGGAGGGCAAGGACCGACCGACGTACGAGACCGAGAGCGGAGTGTCGTTCATCGGAGCGTACCGTGTGGAGAACCTGCCGGCTAACGAGGGCTACTACTACATCAGTGGCAACAAGTTCTACTACATCGACGTGCCCGTGCCCACAACACGCTACCGCGGATTCTTCCACTCCAGCGTACACAACGGCGCGATGCTCAGTCTGGCTTTCGGCGGCGGTACGACAACCATAGAGAATGTCTACTTCCTGCCTGCCGGCGCCGGCGATATCTACGACCTCACCGGCAAGAAGGTGCGCTCGAGTGGCGAGTCGCTCGACGGACTGAAGCCCGGCGTGTACATCACGAAGAACAAGAAGTTTGTGGTGAAGTAGGTTGGAGATGTTGATGTGGTGAGGTGGTGAGATGTTGATGTGTTGAGATGTTGACATTTGATATTTCAATGTTGACATTTTAGATGTTTCGATATTGACATCTCCCACTACTTTCAATGAAAAATCCCTCTAAGAGGGACAAATCTGCTGAATATTTCCCTCAATGAGGGACGTTTTAAGTCCAAAACGTCCCTCATTGAGGGATTTTTTATATCTTTGCATTATTAATCAAACGTCTACAAGCTATGATAGAATTGAAACTTTATGAATACATGCGCGAATTGCTTAAGCAGATACCCACCACATTCGTGCGTTATAAGTATGACGATATCAGTTGGGATAGTCGTTTGGTGGGAATACTTGGTCCGCGAGGCATCGGCAAGTCGACAATGATATTGCAGCGTATAAAGAATACGCCCGAAAACCATAGCCTCTACATCACAGCCGACAATATGTACTTTGCCGACCATAAGCTCTTCGACCTTGCCGATAAGTTTGTGAAGGAGGGCGGAACGCATCTGTATATCGACGAGGTACACAAGTATAGCGGCTGGAGCAGAGAACTGAAACTGATGTACGATATGCACCCTTCGCTGCACATCGTCTTTACCGGTTCTTCGGTGCTCGACATATATCGTGGCGAGTCCGACCTCAGTCGTCGTGCCTTGCTCTATTTCATGTACGGCTTGTCGTTCAGAGAGTATCTGTCTTTCTTTCATGGCATAGAGAGTCCGGTTTACACTCTCGACGACATCCTCAACAACCGAGCAGTGCTTAATGCCGTAGAACATCCGCTGCCACTCTTCCGCGACTATATGAGCCGTGGCTATTATCCCTTCTCCGTTCAGGGCGATTTCCCGATGCGTATGGAGCAAGTGGTGACGCAGACTATAGAAGTGGACATACCGCAGTATGCCGATATGAAAGCCTCTACAGCCCGCAAGCTGAAGCAACTGCTTGCAATTCTCTCGCATCTGGCTCCATACAAGCCCGTAGCAGACAGTCTGGCGTCGGAGATAGGCGCAAGCAAGAACAGCATACCCGATTATCTGGCTTATCTTGAGAAGTCGGGTATGATAGGACTGCTGCGCGACGACACTTCGGGCATACGCAATCTTGGAAAGATAGAGAAAGTATATATTGACAATCCAAGTCTGATGACGGTTCTTGCTGGCGGTACGCCCGATATAGGCAATCTGCGCGAGACCTTCTTCTACAATCAGATGCGTGTGCGCAATGAGGTGACAGCCTCACGCCAGTCCGATTTCGTCATCGGCAAGTACACCTTCGAGATTGGCGGACGCAAGAAAGGCAAACAGCAGATAGAAGGCTTGGACAATGCCTATATCGTGAAGGACGATATAGAAACAGGCTTCGGCAATATCATTCCGCTGTGGTGCTTCGGATTGAACTATTAGTACATCGGTATCGTAGGAGGAGGGTGTGCATTCTATGTTTCTATACACCCTCCATAGGTTACTGAAATACAAATTGTAACCTTGTACCAACAAAACCGAGCGGCGTATTTTGGCTCATATTACAGTAAAGATTCTTTATCATTTGTTCACGAAAAATCATCGTGTCGCGTTCGCCGTCCGATCGGATTCCGTCCGCCGCCCGATCGGATTCCGTCCGCCGTCCGATTGGATTCCGTCCGCCGTCCGATCAGATTGCGTTCGCCGCCCGATCAGATCGCGTCCGCTGTCCTTTATAAGATGGCAAGTTTACATATATAGTAGCGGAGGTCTCCGGCCTCCGCAGCAACCAATGCTGCAAACTCTATTATTATTAATGATGATTTGTATTCGACTTGGTGCTGCGGAGGCCGGAGACCTCCGCTACTTATAAGGTTCATGATTGAACCATACCATATTGGTTAAAAGATTTTGCGGAAGTAACGCGCAATACGGAAAAAATCAGTAATTTTGTTTCTGCTGTTACTGCAAAGTATTGTTTAACCGAACTTACACTAACGTTTAACCGAATTTACACTAACCCGTATATGGCTGGAAAAGACTTAGCTTGCTCTTTGGCAACGTGCATTGCGTCGCTGACCGCAAGCGCTTATGAAAAACCCCAGGTTTGCACGCTGCATACCGACTGGACCTTCTGTCAGGTGGGCGACACGCTATGGAGCGACGCCAAGGTGCCCGGAACCGTGCACCAGGACCTGCTGAACCATAACCGAATACCTAATCCGTTCTACGGCATGAATGAGGAAGCCGTGCAATGGGTGGAGAACGAAGACTGGATGTATCGCACATCGTTCGTGGTGGACGAACATCAGCTTAGTCGTGACGCCGCCGTTCTGGAGATGGACGGACTCGACACGTATGCCGACGTGTTTCTCAACGGAGCCTTGATATTGCGGTCGGACAATATGTTCGTAGGACACAAAATAGAGGTGAAGCCGGTGCTTCGCAAGGGAGTGAACCAGCTGCTCGTGCGCTTCCGTTCGCCAGTGAAAGAGGTGCTGCCGCAGTTGCAGACCAACGGCTTCGACTATCCTGCCAGCAACGACCATTCGCCTTGGCGCACGAGTGTCTACACACGCAAGGCGCCTTACTCATACGGATGGGACTGGGGCATACGCCTGGCTACGTGTGGAATATGGCGACCGGTGCGTCTGGTGTTTTCCGACGTGGCAAGGATTGAGGACTACTATGTATGTCAGGATGCGGTGACGCAGGCTAAGGTGGATGTAGACAATCGGCTGGAGATAAACAATGTAACCTCCAGCACAGTCTCGGCTTTGCTGAAGGTAGATTATCACTACTCTGACAGCGACACGAAAGAAATCGAGAAACAGATAGAACTGCGCCCGGGAGCCAATACGGTGAGTCTGCCTGTGAGCATCGAGAGGCCGCATCTGTGGATGCCCAACGGCTGGGGCGAGCCTTCGCTGTATAAGTTTACGGCATCGCTGTCGGTAGACTGGGTGGAGATAGCGAAGCAAGAGCGGAATGTGGGGCTGCGCACGGTGAGAGTGGTGATGGACGACGACGAGCACGGCAAGTCGTTCTACTTCGTGGTGAACGGCAAGCCGATGTTCGCAAAGGGTGCCAACTTCATCCCCGACGATGCCCTGCTGCCCAACGTAACGCCCGAGCGATACAAACGCATATTTGAGGACGTGAAGGCTGCCAACATGAATATGCTGCGTGTGTGGGGAGGCGGCATATACGAGGACGATGAGTTCTACGACGAGGCAGACCGCAACGGCATACTGATATGGCAGGACTTCATGTTCGCCTGCAGTTCGTATCCTCACGACCCGCTGTTCGTCGGACGGGTGGAGAGCGAGGCTGAATACAACATAAAACGTCTGCGCGGACATGCGTCGCTTGCCATGTGGTGCGGCAACAACGAGATATATGAGGCTATGCGCTATTGGGGATGGCAGAGAAAATACTCTGCTGAGGCTTTTGCCGAGATGGAGCGTGGCTACAACGTGTTGTTCCGTGAGCTACTGCCGAAGATGGTGGAGCGGCTCGACGGCGCGCGCTTCTATATGCACAGTTCGCCGTACGAAGCCAATTGGGGGCGCCCCGATAGCTGGAAGACCGGCGACAGCCACAACTGGGGCACATGGCACGGACGCAAGCCGTTCGAGAGTTTCGACACGGACGTACCGCGCTTTATGAGCGAATACGGTTTCCAGGCGTTCCCCGAGATGAAGACGATACGCACGTTCGCCGAAGAGAAGGACTTTGAGTTGGAGTCGCCCGTAATGAATGCGCATCAGAAAGCCGACATAGGCAATGCGCTTATCAAGCAGACTATGGGGCTGTACTATAAGGTGCCTGAGAAGTTTGAAGATCTGGTATACGTGGGGCTGGTGCTGCAGGGGCAGGGCATGCGCCACGGCATCGAGGCTCACCGCCGCAACCGACCGTACTGCATGGGTAGCCTCTTCTGGCAGCTGAACGACAGTTGGCCCGTGGTGTCGTGGTCGGGCATCGACTACTACGGCAACTGGAAGGCTTTGATGTATCAGTCGAAGCGGGCGTTTGCTCCTATCCTGATCAACGCTGTCAAGGAGGGCGACGACCTCTGTGTATATCTTGTTTCGGACGAACTGCAAGAGCGTGACGACGTAAGGCTGGACGTAGAGCTGATGGATTTCGACGGCAAGGCTCAGGGCAAATGGACGCAGAGCGGCAGACTCGCTGCCAACACCTCCGTGCTCTTCATGAAGAAGCCTGCAGGCGAGTTGCAGGGCAAGCTAAGCGTCGCCACCTCATTGCTGCACTTCACGCTGAAGGATAAGAACGGAGCTACGCTCGCCGATGACGTCTTTTACTTCGCTTATCCGAAAGACCAGAAGTTGCCCGAGGCTAATATAGAGACAAGCGTGAGAAGACGAGGCGATGCGATAGAGATGACGCTGAAGACCGACAAACTGGCTCGCGACATTTTCGTAGAAGTGCCTGTGCAAGGCGTTCGCTTCACGGACAACTTCTTCGACCTGCTGCCCGGACAGCGTAAGAAGATAACAATAACATCGCCCGAAGGACATTCGCTGAACGACTTCACGTTCAGACTGCATCAGTTGGGCGGCGTAAGATAAATTGTTGCTGGTTCATCCGGAATGTGAAGTGATTCAACAGTGAACCTAAAAGTAGCGGAGGTCTCCGGCCTCCGCAGCACCAAGTCGAATACAAATCATCTTTAATAATAATAGATGTTGTGCATCATTGGTTGCTGCGGAGGCCGGAGACCTCCGCTACTATATTGTATTGATATGGATTAGAGGTCGTCGAAGTTGACGGCTTCCTCCTTGGGTCGCTTGTGTGTGCTGGGCTGTTCTGACGAACCTTCCTTTGCTGGCTCTGTAGCAGAGTGGCGTTCTATCGGTGCGCCGTTCTCGTCGAGCACTATCTCCTCCTCAACATGTATGCTGTCGGAGCGTGAAGAGTCAGCCTTCTCGCGAGTGTAGTAGCTCTGGCAGTTGTACATCGACGAGGTGATGTCGGCATCCTTCGGCTTGCCGAATTTCACGCGATACTTGGCGAACGCAGGGTCGTTGAGCACAGACTGCAGGAAGAGTCCGCAGATAGGCAGAGCGGTGCGCGAACCCTGTCCGAGAGCGCCGGTGCGGAAGTGGATGCAGCGGTATTCGCCGCCTACCCATGCGCCTACGACGAGCTTCGGGCTGACGCCCATGAACCATGCGTCGGAGTGGTTGTTGGATGTACCGGTCTTGCCGCCCCAGTCGGTGTCGCGGAAGTTGCCCACGTATCCGTTGAGGCTCATTGATGTGCCGCCCGGTTCGCTTGTGCCGCCCATGAGGAGCTGCTGCATGAGGAACGCACTCTTATAAGGTATCACCTGCTCCTCGTTCATCGGCGCACGGTATACCTCCTTGCCGTTGCGGTCGACGATGCGCGTAACGAGAACGCGCTTAACGTACTTGCCGTCGTTGGCTACGGTGCTATAGGCGTTGGCAAGCTCGAGCAGGTTGATGTCGCTCGAACCGAGGGCGAGCGCCGGAGTCTCGTCGAGCGGACTCTCGATGCCCATCTTATGCGCCGTTTCGGCGATGCGCGTGATGCCCATCTCCTGTCCGAGGCGCACGGCGATAGAGTTGATGCTTCGTGCGAAGGCAGCCTTCAGCGGTATAGAGTCGCCGGTGAAGTAGCCGTTGGCGTTGGTAGGCGCCCAGGTCACCTCCTCGTTATGCTTCTTGTCGAACACCTGCATAGAGAAGTATTCGTCGCGACGCTTGTCGCACGGCGTGAGTCCCTGATTCATAGCCTCGGTGTAGACGAAGAGCTTGAACGTAGAGCCAGGCTGGCGCATTGCCGTCACCTTGTCATACTTCCACGACTTGAAGTCGATGTCGCCCACCCATGCCTTCACGGCGCCGGTCTGCGGCTCCATAGCCACGAACGAGCAGTGCATGAAGTGAACCATGTAGCGGATAGAGTCCATTGTAGACATCTCCTTCTCTATTGTGCCGTGCTCGTAGTCGAAGAGCTTCACCTTGTGCGGGCGGTTGAGGTAGTATTCGATGGAGTCGGGGTTGTTCGGGAAGCGTGTAAGCAGATACTTGTATACGGGCTGGCGCTTGGCTATGCCCTCGATGAATCCCGGGATGACGTTGTGATTCTCGTCCTGCCACGGGTCTTGATTACCCCAGTGGTTGTTGAAGTTGCGCTGCACCTGCTTCATCTGCTTTATGGCAGCCTCCTCGGCGTACTTCTGCATACGCGAGTCGATGGTGGTGTATATCTTCAGACCGGAGGTGTAGAGATCGTAGTCGTTGTCGCGGCACCATGTGCGCAGCTCGTCGGCAACAGCCTCGCGGAAGTAGAGCGCCGTGCCGTCGTAGTTGCTCTCAACGCTGTAGTTGAGCTTGATGTCTATCTTGGAGATAGAGTCGTAGTCGGCGCGTGTCATGTCGCCGTGGCGTACCATGTTGCTGAGCACAACGTTGCGGCGGCGCAGTGAGTTCTCGGGGTTGGCGAGCGGGTTGTAGTAGGTGGTGGCCTTCAGCATGCCCACGAGCACAGCCGCCTGCTCGACGGTGAGGTCCTTCGGCGAGCAGTTGAAGTAGGTCTTCGCTGCGGTCTTGATGCCGAAGGCGTTGCTACCGAAGTCGACGGTGTTGGCGTACATGGTGAGAATCTCGTTCTTGTTGTGCGTCATCTCGAGCTTGGTGGCTATGATCCACTCCTTCGATTTGACGATGAGCATGCGCACACCTGGAATCATGCCGAGCAGACCGGTAGAGTAGTTGGTGCGCATGCGGAACATGTTCTTGGCAAGCTGCTGCGTGATGGTAGAGGCGCCGCGTGCGTCGTGATGCACCACAGCGTCCTTCACAGCGCTCACAAGACCTCTGTAGTCGATGCCGTGATGGCTGTAGAAGCGCTCGTCCTCGGTAGCGATGAGAGCCTTCCAGAAGACGGGGTTCACGTCCTCGAACTTCACCGGTGTGCGGTTCTCGTTGAAGTATTTGCCGATGAGCACACCGTCGTCGCTGTATATCTCCGACGCCTCACTGGTTACGGCATCCTTGATGGCGATGAAGCCCGGCGACTTGCCGAAGAGCCACAGGAGGTTGATGTCGACAGCTCCGAGGTAGAGGAAGAAGGCAACGATGCACGAAGCTATGCCTATGAGTGTCTTGGCGTACCATTTGCGGCCTCGGTAGAGGTTGCGGTACCAATGGCAGAAAGTGCGCGCCTTCTGCAGACACCAGGTGAGAATCAGCTTTACTTTTTTCATCTTATTGTTATTTTTCAAGTTGCCGCATGCCAATGACATGCCGCCGGTTTATTTATTGATTTATAGTTATGATTATGCAAAAGTACATATTTTGCTTAACCTACGAGACTTGTATCAATGAAATTTATGATTTCTTTAATGTTATCGGGGCAGAACCAGTGGATAGAAGCGTCGCGCTTGAACCATGTCTGCTGCTTGCGGCAGTAGCGGCGACTGTTGCTCTGTATCTTGAAGATGCACTCGTCGAGGGTGGTGAGTCCGTCGAGATACTCGAACATCTCCTTGTAGCCCACGGTGTTCAGGGCGTTCTCCGAGCGTTGCGGGTAAACGGCAAGCGCCTCCTGCTCGAGTCCGGCGTCAATCATGTCGAGAACGCGCGCGTTGATGCGGTCGTAGAGCACGTCGCGCGGGCGGGTCAAGCCAATCTTTATGATGTTGAACGGGCGTTCCTTGCGCTCGCTCTTGCGAAACGAGGTGTAGGTCTGGCCCGTGCAGTGGCATATCTCGAGTGCATGCACGACACGGCGCGGGTTGTTGCGGTCGACAATCGCCCAGTGCTCGGGGTCGAGCACCTTCAGTTCGGCAACGAGTCGCTCAAGTCCCTCGTCGGCAAGTCGCTGCTTCATCCACTCGCGCGTCTCGTCGTCGACGGTGGGTATGTCGTCGATGCCGTTGCACACGGCGTCGATGTACATCATCGAACCGCCCGTGAGCAGCGCCGTGTCGTAGCGCTCGAAGAGGTCGGCGGTGAGCAGCTGCATCACATCGCTCTCGTACATCGACGCACTATAGTAGTCGCCGATGTGGTGGGTGCCAACGAAGTAGTGAGGCACTCGGGCGCGCTGTGCGGCGGTGGGTGCGGCGGTGCCTATGGGTATCTCCTCGAATATCTGTCGGGAGTCGGCGTTGATGATCGGTATGTTGAGGTGCTCGGCCACTTGCAGGCACAGTTCTGTCTTGCCTACGCCCGTCGGACCGAGTATTACTATCAGTGTTTTTGCCATATAATATACAGAAACAAAAAAAGAGACAATAGCGGCAACGCAGTATCTCGAAAGCTGCATTGTCTCTATTGTCTCTATTATCTCTATTTCTTGAAAACAGTAGTGTTTTTTTGATGATGTCTATCGGATGATTCCGCGCTGTGAAGTCTCTACGAAGTTGAGGATGTATTCCACTTCCTTTGTCATAGGCAATGTCTTGCGTATCTCCTCGATGCCTTCCTTCAGTGTGCCTGTGTTGTAGAGCAGGCGGTAGGTGTTGTGGATGAGGTCGATCTGCTCCTTGCTGAATCCGCGGCGGCGCAGACCTACGAGGTTCAGACCACAATACTTCAGCGGGTCGCGACCGGCGATGATGTACGGCGGAATGTCCATCGGAGAGCGCGAACCACCCTGCACCATTACGTAGCCGCCGATGTGGCAGAACTGGTGAACGAGGACGCAACCTGAAAGGATTGCGTTGTCGTCGATGACTACCTCGCCGGCAAGCTTTGTAGAGTTGCCGATAATCAGTCCGCTACCGAGCACGCAATCGTGTCCTACGTGCATGTTCTCCATCAGAAGGTTGTTGGAGCCGACAACGGTCTTGCCTTTCGACGCTGTACCGCGCGAGATGGTTACGTTCTCGCGGATAGAGTTGTTGTCGCCGACAACGCAGGTCGTCTCCTCGCCACGGAACTTGAGGTCTTGCGGCTTTGTAGAGATGCTAGCGCCAGGGAAGAACTCGTTGTTGCTGCCGATGCGTGCACCTACATGGATGGTTACACTGTTCTGCATTACGTTGTTGTCGCCGATTTCTACATCACGGTCGATGTAGCAGAACGGGCCGATGATGTTGTTATCGCCAAGCTTTGCTTCGGGATGTACGTATGCTAAAGGACTGATTTGATTCATCTTGATTATATTTTATGGAGATGTGCCAAAATGAAGTTACACGTGGCAGACTCCCTTTTGACACATCTTCTTTACTGTTTACTTGTTCTTTACAATCTGTGCTGTGAATGTAGCCTCCGAAACGACGTGGTCGCCTACGAACACGTAGCCCTTCATTGACGAGATGCCATGGCGCAACGGCGCAAGCAGGTCGACCTTGAAGAGAAGTGTGTCGCCCGGAACAACCTTCTGGCGGAACTTCACGTCGTCTATCTTCATGAAGTAAGTAGACCAGCGCTCTGGCTCTTCGAGAGTGTTGAGCACCAGCAGACCGCCGCACTGAGCCATCGCCTCAATCTGAAGCACGCCTGGCATGACAGGCTCCTGCGGGAAGTGGCCTACGAAGAAGGGCTCGTTGGCTGTGATGTTCTTCACGCCTACGATGCTTGTGGCGCCGAGGCTTATCACCTTGTCGACAAGCTGCATAGGATAGCGATGGGGGAGAAGCTCGCGGATGCGGATGTTGTCCATCAGCGGTTCTTCATTCGGATCGTATATCGGTGCCTGAATCTCGTGCTTGCGAATCTCGCGGCGCATGAGGCGTGCAAACTTGTTGTTGATGGTGTGACCGGGGCGTGTGGCGATGATGCGACCCTTGATAGGCTTGCCGATGAGAGCCATGTCGCCGATTACGTCGAGCAACTTGTGGCGTGTGCACTCGTTGTCCCAAACAAGCGGCTTGTGCTGTATGTAGCCAAGCTCAGTAGCGTCGCGACGCTCTACGTGAATCATGTCTGCGAGCGAGTCGAGACGCTCCTGTGTGGTCTGCATCTCGTAGATGACGATGGCGTTGTCGAGGTCGCCGCCCTTGATGAGGTTGGCCTTCAACAGCGGTTCGATGTCGCGTACGAATACGAAGGTGCGCGCCGGAGCGATGTCGGTGCCGAACTTGTCGATGCAGTCGAGTGTGGCAAACTGTGAGCTGACGAACTTGGAGTTGAACGAGCACATTGCTGTTAGCGAGAACTCCTCGTCGGGGAGGATGGTGATGCAAGAACCGGTCTCCTCGTCCTTCACCTCAATCTTGTGGCGGATGATATACCAGTCCTTAGGAGCGTTCTGCTCCTCAATGCCCACTTCGTTGATCTTGTCAACGTACAGAGCCGCACTACCGTCGAGGATAGGGAACTCGGGGCCGTTCACCTGGATGAGACAGTTGTCGATGCCCATAGCGTAGAGGGCAGCCATACCGTGCTCAATGGTAGACACGCGCATATCGCCTTTACCCAAAACGGTGCCACGCTGTGTGTCAATTACGTTCTCAGCGATTGCCTGGATTGTAGGCATACCGTCGAGGTCGATGCGCTGTATTTTATAGCCAGTGTTCTCAGGGGCAGGGTTGAATGTCACGGTGAGACTCAAACCGGTGTGCAGGCCTTTGCCGCACAAAGAGAAACTGCCTTTAAGTGTCTTTTGTTTTGACATTATTATATTGTTTGTTGTTTATTTATCGTTGTTCTTGAGCGACTCCATCTCTTTCTTCAAGTCGTTCAAGTCCTTGTACATATCAGGCAGACGACGGAAGAGAGCCTGCGACTTGAAGTACTGGCGGAGTGGCATCGGTGGTGTGCCGATGAGTTCTTCGTTGCCTTTCAAGTTGCCCGGTACGCCCGACTGTGCTCCGAGAAGGGTGCGGTCGCCGATTGTGATGTGGCCTGCCAAGCCTACCTGACCGCCGAACATACACCATGAACCTACCTTTGTGCTGCCTGCAATGCCTACCTGAGCCGACATCACGGTGTTCTCGCCAATCTCCACGTTGTGGGCAATCTGCACGAGGTTGTCGAGCTTAACGCCCTTGCGGATGACGGTAGAACCCATTGTCGAACGGTCTACACAGGTGTTAGCGCCGATCTCAACATTGTCCTCGATGGTCACGATGCCAATCTGCGGTATCTTGTCGTAGCCTTCTGCGTTAGGAGCGAAGCCGAATCCGTCAGAACCGATTACGCAGCCAGCGTGAAGAGTTACGTTGTTGCCGAGCTTACAACCCTGATAGATGGTCGTGTTAGGGTAGATGAGGCAGTTGTCGCCCATCTTCACGTTGTCGCCGATTACGGCGTGAGGATAGATCTGGCAGTTGTCGCCTACAACGGCGTTGTCGCCTATGCATGCAAACGGACCCACATAACAATCCTTGCCGAGCTTTGCAGTCGGCGATACGTATGCCTGCGGAGCAACGCCAGTCTTCTTCGGCTTGCTTGCTTCATAGATTTGGAGCAGCTTGGCAATACACTCGTATGCGTTGTCAACACGTATGAGTGTGGCCTGAACGGGGTGCTCAAGCTCTACATCGTTGTTGACAATCACTACCGACGACTTGGTGTCGTAGATGTAGTGGGTGTATTTCGGGTTTGAAAGGAATGAGATGGCGCCTTCTACACCTTCTTCTATCTTTGCGAAGGTGTTGATTTTCGCATCTTTGTTGCCTTCTACGCGACCGCCAATCACGCTCGCTATCTGTTCTGCTGTAAATTCCATTTCTGTTTTTTCTATGTTATTCTTGCAAATATATAGATGATAGTTGTCTATAGATGTTGCAAATGTAAGAAAATTAATTTACATTATGCTTTTTAACAATACATATTTATCAATTTTGTCTGAAAATACGTCAGTTTTTACGAAAAAAGCCCGATGTGAGGCTTTAAATGCCGTATTTTTTCAGCTCAGCATCCATCTGCATCTGCAGTTCCTTTGCCTTCTCTGCAGCAACGGTTGCGAAGTCTTCGCCGTTAGAAGCGTAGATGATTCCGCGAGAGCTGTTGACGAGAAGTCCGCAGTCGGCGTTCATGCCGTACTTGCATACTTCCTCAAGCGAACCGCCCTGAGCACCAACGCCAGGAACGAGCAGGAAGTGGTCGGGAACTATCTTGCGGATATCCTCGAACATGCGGCCCTGTGTAGCTCCGACAACGTACATCATGTTCTCCTTGTCGCCCCACTGCTGAGATGTGCGCAGCACTTTCTCGAACAGACGCTCACCGTTCTTGTCTTCTGTGAGCTGGAAGTCGTGACTTCCCTTGTTGCTGGTGAGAGCGAGCAGGATAACCCACTTGTCCTTGTAGCCGAGGAACGGCGTAACGCTGTCTTCGCCCATGTACGGAGCTACGGTGAGCGAGTCTACGTCGTACTCGTCGAAGAATGTGCGAGCGTACATTGCGCTTGTGTTGCCGATGTCGCCGCGCTTTGCGTCAGCCACGATGAAGTGGTTGGGGTAGTTCTCCTTCAGATACTTGATTGTCTTCTCGAAAGAGATGAGACCCTTCACGCCGAATGCCTCATAGAAAGCGAGGTTTGGCTTGTAAGAAACGCAGTAGGGGGCTGTTGCGTCGATGATTGCCTTGTTGAAGGCGAAGATTGGGTCTTCCTCGTTGAGGATATGCTGCGGCACCTTCTTCAAGTCGGTGTCAAGACCTACACAGAGGAACGAGCGCTTTGTCTTTATCTGGTTTACTAATTCTGATCTGTTCATAACGATTGGTTTTACAAATTGATTATACAATAAGTTTTATAAACTGATGCTAAAAAATAGATATAATTGCTTTTGGTTGCAACCGATTACAATTCGTTCTCCTTCATCTTCTCCGCATTCTCAGCTACGGTGAGTGCATCGATCATCTGCTGGATGTTGCCGCCCATGAAGCCGGGGAGGTCGTATACGGTCATGCCGATGCGATGGTCGGTTACACGGCCCTGCGGGAAGTTGTATGTACGAATCTTTGCCGAGCGGTCGCCGGTAGAGACGAGAGTCTTGCGGCGGTTTGCGATGTCGTCGACATACTTCTGGTGCTCCTTATCATATATATATGTACGCAGACGTGCAAGAGCTCTTTCCTTGTTCTTAGGCTGGTCGCGGGTCTCGGTACACTCGATGAGGATTTCCTCAACCTCTCCGGTGTTCGGGTTCTTCCACATATAGCGGGCACGCACACCCGACTCCACCTTGTTCACGTTCTGTCCGCCAGCACCTGACGAACGGAATGTATCCCACTTGATTTCGCCCTCGTTGATGTTAACCTCGAACGGGTCTGCCTCGGGAAGAACGGCTACGGTAGCAGCAGAAGTCTGCATGCGGCCGTTTGATTCGGTAACAGGCACACGCTGTACGCGGTGAACGCCCGACTCATACTTCAATGTGCCGTATACGTTGTCGCCGCTTACTGCGAAGCAGATTTCCTTGAAGCCGCCGACAGCGCCTTCGCTCTCGCTTGTTACAGACACTGTCCAGCCTTTCGACTCGCAGTATTTCTTGTACATCATGAATATCTCGCCGGCAAAGAGACAAGCCTCGTCGCCACCAGTACCGGCGCGAATCTCCATCTGTACGTTCTTTGCGTCCTCGGGGTCCTTCGGCACAAGTGCAATCTTTATTTCTTCCTCAAGTTTTGGCTGGAGTTCTTCGTTTGCAGCGAGTTCCTCACGCGCCATCTCTTTCATCTCCGCATCCTGCTCGTTCATGATGATATCCTTTGCCTCAGCGATGCCGTTAAGACAATTGATATACTTCTGACGGAGTTTCATAATGTCTTCAAGATCCTTGTACTCCTTTGTCAGTTTCACGTAGCGCTGTTGGTCGGCGATTACAGAAGGGTCGGTGATGAGGGTTGAAACTTCCTCATAGCGTGCCTCAAGTCCGTCGAGTTTTTCTAATATGTTATTGTTTTCTGCCATTTGTCAAATTTAATGTTGTTATGGTGTGGGGTGTGGGGTGAGATGTTGTGGTGTTGAGGTGTTGAGGTGTTGTGATGTTGAGGTGGTGAGGTGTTGTAATGTTGAGGTGTTGTGATGTTGAGATATGTCAACATCTCAACACAACAACCTCTCACCATCTTATTAATACTCGAACTCTCCGTATTCAGACTTGATGAGGAGTGAGCGTTTGCCCTCTTCGATGCGTCCTACAATCTGTGCGTCGATGTTGAAGCTCTTGCTGATAGCGATAACCTTCTCTGCAACCTCCGGACGTACGTAAATCTCCATGCGGTGACCCATATTGAATACCTTGTACATCTCCTTCCAGTCGGTGTGGCTCTGCTCCTGAATGAGGCGGAACAACGGCGGAATCGGGAACATGTTGTCCTTGATTACGCGGCAGTTCTCGCCGACGAAGTGCAGCACCTTTGTTTGTGCGCCGCCGGTGCAGTGAACCATACCGTGAATCTCCGGACGCAGCTCGTCGAGCAGGCGCTTGATGACCGGAGCGTATGTACGTGTCGGCGAGAGAACGAGTTGTCCGGCTGTTACCGGTGTGCCCTCCACCTTGTCGTCAAGACGGCAGCCACCGCTGTATACGAGCTCTTCGGGCACAGCGTGGTCGTAGCTTTCCGGATATTTCTCTGCGAGATACTTCGAGAACACGTCGTGGCGAGCGCTGGTGAGTCCGTTAGAACCCATACCGCCGTTGTACTGCTTCTCGTATGTAGCCTGACCGAATGAAGCCAGACCTACGATAACGTCGCCCGGACGGATGTTAGCGTTGTCGATTACGTCGCTGCGCTTCATGCGGCAGGTAACTGTAGAGTCGACGATGATAGTGCGCACGAGGTCGCCAACGTCGGCTGTCTCACCGCCGGTAGCGTAAACGCCTACGCCCATCTTGCGCAGATCCTCGAGCAGTTCGTCTGTGCCGTTGATAACAGCCGAGATAACCTCACCCGGGATAACCATCTTGTTGCGTCCGATAGTGCTCGAAACGAGGATGTTGTCAACGGCGCCCACGCAGAGCAGGTCGTCGGTGTTCATCACGATAGCGTCCTGAGCCACGCCTTTCCATACGCTGAGGTCGCCGGTTTCCTTCCAGTACATGTAGGCGAGCGACGACTTGGTGCCAGCACCGTCGGCGTGCATGATATTGCAGTATTCAGGGTCGCCACCGAGGATATCGGGGATGATTTTGCAGAAAGCCTGCGGATAAAGACCCTTGTCGATGTTCTTGATGGCGTTGTGTACGTCTTCTTTAGCTGCGCTTACGCCGCGCATCATGTATCTGTTAGATGTGTCCATATTATGAGTTTTTATTTTTGATTTCTGAGTTTTGAGTTGTTGCCTGCGGCAATATATAATATAATCCGATGGCAATATATAATATAATCCTGCGGCAATACAATATAATAAGGTAGGGTGTCTTTATTTGTCGCTGTGCCAGAAGTCCCAGCTTGCGAAAGCCTGCAACAGTAGCATCTCCAGTCCGTTCTTTGTGTTGGCGCCATAGCGTGCGCCATTCTTCATGAACAGCGTCTCGTCCGGATTGTAGATGAGGTCGTAGAGTATGGTGTGGCAGTCCATAGCCTCGTACGGCAGGTCGGGGCAGGTGTCAGCCTTCGGGTACATGCCCAGCGGAGTGCAGTTGACGATGACGTTGTACTCCTTTATCAGTTCCGGCGTCACCTCCTGGTATGTTATGCAGCCAGGCTTCTTCGTGCGGCTCACGAACAGCGTCTCGAGTCCGAGCGACTTGAGTCCGTAGTTGATGGCGAGCGATGCGCCACCCGTGCCGAGTATGAGTGCCTTCTTATGGCAAGGCTCGAGCATTGTCTCGATGCTTCGTGTGAAACCGATTACGTCGCTGTTGAATCCCTTCAGTATCACGTTCTTGTTCTTGTGCGTCACGCGTATCACGTTGACAGCACCTATGGCGCGTGCTTCCGGACTAAGCTCATCGAGGTAGGGTATCACCTGCTGCTTGTATGGGATAGTCACGTTGAGTCCACGCAGCTCCGGGTTTGAAGCGAGAATCTCCTTCAAGTCTTCTATCTGCGGAATCTCATAGTTTATGTAGCGCGCTTTGATGCCTTCGTTTGCGAACTTCTCGTTGAAGTAGCTGATGGAGAAGGAATGTCCCAGTGGAAAACCGATTAAACCGTACTTGTCCATAGTGTGAATGTTGAGATGTTGATGGGGTGAGATGTTGATGGGGTGAGGTGTTGATGGGTTGAGGTGTTGATGGGTTGAGGTGTTGATGGGTTGAGGTGGTGTGGTGTTGAGATATCTCTATTTTGTAGCGAGATATAGCGTGCAGATGCCGAGCGTCAATCGCTTGAATGTAGCTTCGGCGAAGCCCGCTGCCTTCAGTATCTCCACCATCCGTTCGCCTTGCGGGAACGCCTCGATAGTAGCCGTGAGGTACGAGTAAGCCACTTTGTCGCCCGAGATGAGACGTCCGTATAAGGGCAGCACCGTGTGCGAGTAGATCTTGAACAGTTGCTTCATCGGGAACATCACAGGCGATGTCAGTTCCACGATGCAGAGATGTCCGCCCGGTTTCAGCACGCGGCACATCTCGCGCAGTCCCTGGTCGAGGTTCTGGAAGTTGCGAATGCCGAACGCCGCAGTTACGGCGTCGAACGTGTTGTCTTCGAACGAGAGCGCCATGCAGTCTTCCTTGGCGAACGATATCACGCCGTCGAGCTTCAGCGCCTTCACCTTCTGTCTGCCCACATTCATCATTCCCTCGCTGATGTCGGTGCCGGTCACTTGCTTCGGCTGTAGCGTCTGTGCCGCCTGTATGGCGAAGTCGCCCGTGCCCGTAGCGATGTCGAGAATGCTTTGCGGCTTGTAAGGCTTCAGTCGGTTGAGAGCTCTCTTTCGCCACAGCTTGTCAATGTTCCACGACAGGCGGTGGTTGAGCTTGTCATACGAGTGTGCGATGTTGTCGAACATCTGTTCCACCTGCGCGCCCTTATCCTCTTTGTCGTTGTAGGGCATTATCTTTTCCTGTCTGTAAACCATTGTCTTTATTTGTTTTCTTTGTTCTTTCCGTGCCCCTATTAGGTGCGGTTTCTCATATATGTATATATAATAATGTAGGGTGTAGAATATCAGATGTCGCAGGAATTTGTTTCCCGACATCAGATATTCTGCACCCGTTATGCGTTGCTACTTGCGTGTAGCGAGGTAGTCAGCCACGTTCTTCTCGATGCGTGCTGCGATGTCGCCCTCTTCTACGTTCTTGTCGAACTTCTCGCCTGTGATATGCTCGTAGAGTTCGATGTAGCGCTCGCTCACGCTCTCTGCATATTCGTCGGTGATTTCGGGCATTGTCTGTCCGGGTTCGTTCATGAAGTTGTGTTCGATGAGCCACTGGCGTACGAACTCCTTAGAGAGCTGCTTCTGCGGCAGGCCCTTCTCAAACTTCTCCTCGTATCCGTCAGCGTAGAAGTAGCGTGACGAGTCGGGAGTGTGAATCTCGTCGATGAGATATACCTTGCCGTCGCGCTTGCCGAACTCGTACTTTGTGTCTACGAGGATCAAGCCGCGCTGAGCAGCCATCTCCTGGCCGCGCTGGAAGATGCGGCGTGTGTAGTCCTCCATCACAGCATAGTCCTCAGCACTTACAATGCCCTGAGCGATGATTTCCTCCTTAGAGATGTTGAGGTCGTGTCCCTCGTCTGCCTTAGTTGTCGGAGTGATGATAGGCTCCGGGAAACGCTGGTTCTCCTTCATACCCTCTGGCAGCTTCACGCCGCAGAGTTCGCGGCATCCGTCCTTGTATGCGCGCCATGCCGAGCCAGTAAGGATAGAGCGGATGATCATTTCAACGCGGAAACCCTCGCATTTCAAACCTACTGTTACCATCGGGTCTGGTGTGGCGAGCTTCCAGTTGGGGCAGATGTCTGTAGTGGCATCAAGGAACTTGGCTGCAATCTGGTTCAGAACCTGTCCTTTGAACGGAATACCCTTTGGCAGGATAACGTCAAACGCAGAGATTCTGTCTGTTGCTACCATTACAATCACGTCGTCGTTGATGTCATACACGTCGCGAACTTTTCCGTGATACACGTTTTTCTGACCTTCGAAATGAAAATCGGTCTTTGTAAGTGCTTTCATAACTGTTTTTTAATTTTGAGTTTTTTCGTGAGCGTCGTGAGCGTCGTAAGCATTCACGATGCGCGTCACAAGCTTATGTCTTACGATGTCTTTCTGTCCGAGTTTTACGAAGCCGATGCCCTCCACGTCCTTCAGTATGTCGAGCGCCTCGGTGAGTCCGCTCTTCTGTCCGCGCGGCAGGTCTATCTGCGTCATGTCGCCGGTGATAATCATCTTCGTGTTCCATCCCATTCGTGTGAGGAACATTCGTATCTGTGCCGGTGTAGTGTTCTGCGCCTCGTCGAGTATCACCACAGCGTCGCTGAGTGTGCGTCCTCGCATGAAGGCGAGCGGAGCAATCTGTATTACGTTCTTCTCCATCATGTCCTGCAGCTTCACGGCGGGCAGCATGTCTTCGAGCGCGTCGTAGAGCGGCTGCAGGTACGGGTCAATCTTGTCCTTCATGTCGCCTGGCAGGAAGCCGAGCTTCTCGCCAGCCTCCACAGCCGGACGCGAGAGTATTATCTTGCGTATGGTCTTCTCCTTCAGTGCGCGCACTGCCAGAGCTATGCTGAGGTATGTCTTTCCCGTTCCGGCGGGGCCGGTGGCGAATATCATGTCGTTCTTCTCGTATGCGTCCACCAGCTGCTGCTGGTTCTCGCTCTTGCACTTTATCGGCTTTCCCGAAATGTTGTACACGATGACGCCCTTCACGCTGTCGGCCTTTGTCTGCTTGCCCTTGATGCTGTCGAGAATGTCCTCGTCGTTGATGTTGTTGAACTTCAGCACATGTCGGCGCATCTTCTCCACGTTCTCCTCGAAGGCAGCCATCTCTTCCTCGTCGCCCAACACGCGTATCACGTTATCGCGTGCCACTATGCGCAGCTTCGGGTAGAGCGACTTTATTATCTGCAGATGCCCGTTGCCCACACCATAGAATACTACGGGGTCGATATCCTCTAATATGATATGTCTTTCTATCAAAATATTCAGTCTACTATTTTGGATGCAAAGTTAATGAAAATACAAGACAATACAAAACAAACAACAATAAAAACAAGAGCACATGTTTTGTATTGTCCTCGATTTTGTCTAAATTTGCATCCATTATGATGAAAATTTCTCCTAAAAGATATACGCAGGCGTTCGGCGTGGCTGTTGTTTTGCTCGCCATGTTGCGCTGCACCCGTCCCGAACTGGCGTTTGCGCCAGCAGAAAAGTCTGTAAGTCAGGCCGACAGCGCAGTCGTTGCCGACAGCTTGGCTGCCTCCGACTCGCTCCGAACAGAACTGGCTGCACAGTCGGCTGCCATCTCCCGAAAGGAGGTGGCGAGCGTGCCCGCCGCAGCGCCCAAGCCATTGGGTCGCCCGTCGCGCTTCTTCGCTGCCGACGGCACTCCCGTGAAGAACCGCATATACAGCGTGCCTCACTTCGGCAACACGTTCCCCGATCAGAACGATGTGCAGCTCGTGGCTGCCGCGCGCTACGGCGTGAAGGCGGTTGTTGACCGTGCCGATGCCGAGCACCGCAAGTCGGAACTGGTGTACGTGGGCAGCAATCCGTTCTACCACATTGACAGCCGTATGCGCAGCAGCATACCTTATCTCGTGCCGCGTGCCGCCATATTGCTTCAGGATATAGGCCGCAGCTTCTTCGACAGCTTGCAGACCAAGCAGATTCCGCTGCATAAGGTGATTGTTACGTCGGTGTTGCGCAGCAAAGCGGACGTGGAGAAGTTGCGTCGCCGCAACTCTAACGCCACCGAGAACTCATGCCATCTCTACGGCACTACGTTCGACATCTGCTACAACCGCTACCACACCGTGGAGGACCCCGACGGACCGCGCCGCCGACAGGTGCGCAACGACTCGCTGAAGTGGGTGCTCTCTGAGGTGTTGCGCGATATGCGCGAGCAGAAGCGATGCCTCGTGAAGTACGAGGTGAAGCAGGGATGCTTCCACATCACGGTGAATTGAGATGGTGAGGTGGTGAGGTGTTGAGGTGGTGATGTGTTGACATTTGTGTAGGAGGGTATGGTATCCTGCCATACCCACGCAGCCTCAAGGTTGTAATGATATCGCAGCCACAAGGTGCATTGCCCTTCCTTCCATGCTATTATAAAAAAACTGAAACAATGGAAATAGAACCGATAGCTTTTTTTCGTTCGCCCTTTGCCACTAAGTTCGGCATACCCAAGCAGAGCGGACTTGCCGACACGCTACGCGGAACGATAGAGTTCGTGCCGAAGTATCGCAACGCCGACGCTCTGCGCGGCATGGAGGACTTCGACTATCTGTGGCTCGTGTGGGAGTTCTCTGCCAACAGGCACGAGGCTACAAGTCCCGTCGTGCGTCCGCCGCGTCTTGGCGGCAACACTAAGGTGGGTGTCTTTGCTACGCGTTCGCCCTTCCGCCCCAACCGCTTGGGTCTTTCTTCCGTTCGCATCGACCGCATCGACTACGATGCAGCCGACGGACCGCTCATTCATGTTCTTGGTGCCGACCTCATGAACGGCACACCTATCTACGACATAAAGCCTTACGTCACTTATGCCGACTCGCACCCCGACGCCCGCAGCGGCTTCGTCGATGCCACAGCCGCACGCCGTCTGCACGTTGTCTTCCCCGATAGTTTGGCTTCAGAGTTTACAGCCGAAGAGCTTGCGTCGCTCAAGAAAGTGCTCGCGCTCGACCCCCGTCCGCAGTATCACGACAACCCCACAAAGGTGTACGGCATGGAGTTCGCGCGCCGCGATGTGCGCTTTCGTGTCGAGGACGATAGGCTTGAGGTTGTGGAGATTGGGTAGAGCATCCTAAGCTTTAACCGTCCGTAGCGGAGGTCTCTGGCCTCCGCAGCAAGCAATGAATACTTTATTAATGAATTGTTTTTGGATTGGTGCTGAGGAGGCCGGAGACCTCCGCTACGGACAATTTATTCCATTGAACATTCACAAAAGTGTAGTTTTATAGCTGCTGAACGTTCATAAAAATGTAGTTTTATAACTATTGAACGTTCATAAAAGTGTTGTTTTATAGCTGTTGAACGTTCATAAAAGTGTAATTAGCTTGTGTATGTCGCTGATTTTCATTAAATTTGCCATTGGATATAAAACTATAGCATTATGGAACGTCATATATACAACGATCTTAAGAAATGGAAAGACTCGCCTAAGCGTAAGCCATTGATACTTTTAGGGGCACGTCAGGTGGGCAAAACATACACTCTTAAGCAATTTGGCAAGGAGGAGTTTGACAATATGGTTTATGTCAATTGTCATAACAACCCGTTTGTCGAATCTCTTTTTGTAGACTTCGATATTGAGCGTATATTGTACCAAATAGAACTGCAATACGAACAACGCATAACAGTAGGCAAGACCTTACTTTTCTTCGATGAAATACAGGAAGTGAAGAACGGCATCCCATCGCTGAAGTATTTCTGCGAGAACAAACGAGACCTGCATGTAGTGGTTGCCGGATCGCTGTTGGGTATCTCTTTGCGTGAGGAAGAAAGTTTTCCGGTAGGCAAGGTAGACAATCTAAGAATGTATCCGATGACTTTCGACGAATTCCTTATTGCCAATGGTAGAGATATGCTTGCAGATTGTCTTAAAAAACTTGATGCCGACATGCTTGCTCCTCACCACGACACTCTTGTGGAGTATCTGCGGCAATATTATTTCGTTGGAGGTATGCCTGAAGCTGTTCTTACCTGGATCGACACGCATGATGCCAGTGAAACGAGAAGGGTACAAATGTCTATCTTGAGTACATACAATCGTGATTTCGGCAAACACACCAAGGCTGAAGCGGAGCGGATACGTATGGTTTGGAATAGCATTCCTGCGCAATTGGCTAAAGAGAACAAGAAGTTCGTCTTTGGCGTTGTGAAGCAAGGTGCAAGAGCAGCAGAATATGAAAAGGCTATCCAGTGGCTTGTTGATGCCGGTATAATATATAAGGTGTGCCGTATATCGAAGCCCAAAGAGCCATTGCAGTTCTATACGGATACCATGTGTTACAAGGTGTTCATGATGGATGTCGGACTGTTGGCATGTATGTGTGGAGCACGCTCAAAGGCGATGTTGCTCGGAATGGAAGTGTTTTCCGAGTTTAAGGGTGCATTTACAGAGAACTACGTGATGTCACAGATCAAATCTTTGGAGAAGTACGACGGAATGGACAATAATATTTTTTACTATAGTAAGGATAGTTCTCCGTTGGAGGTTGATTTGGTTGTGCAAGGCAGAGATAGGGTTATTCCTGTTGAGGTGAAGGCTGAGCACAACGTCCGGTCCAAGTCTCTGTCTACGTTCGTAAAGCAGGAGTTCGGCGATTATGGCCTTAAAGGTCTGCGATGTTCAATGTTGTCTTTTGCTTCGCAGGATTTGATGGATAACATCCCCTTATATGCTGTCGAGGCGTATTTCAATAGCGCAGGATTAGGAACTGGCGAATAGGGGCTTGATGGTGTTGGTAGGATAGTAAAATGCGACTAAAATAAAAAATAAGACGTTAAAATATTTGTTCGTAAAAAAAATGTTGCTAACTTTGGCACAAATAATAATAATAACAATCTAATTTTTTTGAGTTATGAAGAAATTCTTACTTTCAATTGCAGCCTTGGCTATGTCGTTGACAGTTAGCGCACAAGTAGACGTACAGCACCAAAAAGCAGGTGTGGTGGAGCAATGTCCGTACTTCGCACAGCAAAGCGTGGTTGTGCAAAAAGCGGCAAAGAAGATTGCAGCCAATCAGCGTTGGTTGGGCTATTACAATTCGGACGCTTTGGCAGAATCACACAAGGGTATGGGTATTCCTGCTTATCCTGGTGATAATAAGGTAGCAATCTGCTTGTCTGAGGATATTCTGAAGCCATACATAGGCAAGAACATTGTAGGTATGCGCTTCGGACTTACTGAGGAGATTGGCAATAGTTCGGTTAGTCTTTTTAAGCAAAGTGGATCTGCTCCGGGCGCAGTCTGTAGAAATGTGGACGTTCAGAAGGGTGCGGTAGGTTGGAACGAAGTGAAGTTCGACGAGCCCTACACAATTCAGGCAGGCGAGACTCTGTATGCAGGCTATAGCTACACCCAGCTCAGCAATGACAAGGATTACAAATCGTTTCCGTTCTCGGCTGTAAAAGAAGGTCTTGAAAACCAGAGTCTTTGGGTATATTGCAAGATTGGCAATAATGCCGGTTGGAACGAGTTTGATATGGGTGGTGCCAATATGAGTATCCAGGTGCTCGTAGAAGGTGATTTCGCAGAATACGCCGTGTTGCCAGAAGATTTCGGAACACTTAAGGGTGGTATGAACAAGGACCTTTCAGTTGCTGTGAAGTTCATGAACAACTCTAAAGAGGCTGTGAGCAGTCTTGGATATGTTGTAAGTGTTGACGGTGTTGCAGGCAGCGAGCAGAGTGTAGATGTAAGTCCGGCAGTAGGTGTAGGCGCTTACGGAACATTCAAGGCGAACGTACCATGTGGCAACACAGAAGGTCTGAAGGAAGTAAAGATAGAGGTGACAAAGGTGAACGGTCATAAGAACGGGGCTTCAAGCACCGTTGCTAATGGCAAGATTAGCATTGCTGACAAAATGTATGAGCGCAATGTATGCATCGAGGAGTTCACAACTGAGAAGTGTGGCAACTGTCCACGAGTAGCAGGATTCCTGCACACATACCTTGAGGAGGCAGATCCTACTCGCGTGTTTGCTGTGTGCCACCATGCCGGCTTCTACACCGACTGGCTTACAAAGGCATGTGACAATAAGTTGCTCTATCTTTTCAACGATGGCGGAAGTTCATATGCACCAGCTATGATGTTCAACCGCGAACCGGCATTCGACTCGCAGTATGCCGCAGGTCAGAAAGACAACGTGACGATACCAAATAGCGCAGCCGAGATAAAAGCGATTGCCAACAGCTTCCTCGACGAGACGATGGCAGACGCCAAACTCGACATGACGCTTACGTATGACGAAGGCGAAAGCAAAGTGGTAATTGTCATTACAGGCGAGTCGAACAAGGGCTACGACACCGAAAATGCTCTGCTCACTGTGTATTTGACAGAAGATAACGTGAAGGCAAAAAACCAATCAGGTGCTTCTAAATTCTACCACCAGCATGTGATTCGTGATTACAACAGCAATTGGGGCGACCCCTTGACATGGAACGACAACAAGTTCAGCGCTACATACGAGTTTGACGTAGACGAAGCGTGGAAGAAGGACGACCTTAAGGTTGTGGCGTTCCTCAACAAGCACAACACGAAGAATCGTCTTGACAACCGCATCGAGAACGTAACGGGCAAGGATCTTATCGAGAAATCGACCGCTATTGAGAGCGTAGGCTCAGCAGACAATGCTGTTGAGGTGGCACGCTACAACGCTGCTGGTCAGCGTATCAACGGCAAGCAGAAGGGCCTGAACATCGTGAAGCTCAGCAACGGCACTACATTGAAGGTTGTAGTGAAGTAAACGCTTCGGTTAATAATGAGGTAAACGGTTAATAATGCAGTAAACGCTTCTGTTAATAATGCAGTAAACGTTTAATAATGTAGTAAACGCTTTAGAAAATTATAAAAAAAAAGGAGGTCTGTGGCCTCCTTTTTTTGTGTCATATTGCGTACGATACCCTCTCTCGTAGCGGAGGTCTCCGGCCTCCGCAGCACCAATTCGTGAGCCATTGTCGCCGTACTGCGTCCGCAATCCGATTGGGCGGCGGACGGAATCTGATCGGGCGGCGGACGGAATCTGATCGGGCGGCGGACGGAATCCGATTGGACGGCGGACGGAATCTGATCGGGCGGCGTTCGCAGTCCGATGACTAAACGATAGGAAAAGGAGCGTGAAAGTGTGTCGCTTCCAACCTACGCTCTGTGTTGTTTTTTACAAGTCTTTCAGCAGCACTTCGCGCTGGCTGTTCAGATACGCGTTGCGCTCGGCAATGATGTTCTTCCATGCCTTCGACGAGAGTCGCTTCACGTCAATCGTGAGCGACCACTTGCCGTGCGCCTCCAAGCGGTCGATCAGTGTGCCCACGCTCAGGCGCGACAGACATTCGGCAGGCTGATAGAGTGACTCGCCGTCCTTGTCGCCGCCCGGTATCTCGGTGAGCACGCCTATCTGCACAAGCTCGTAGAGCAGGTCGTTCACGATGCGGATAGGTATGCCCGTGTCGAGCTTCAGCTTCAGCGCCGAGTAGGGCTTGCCGCCCTCGCTGAAGCGGTGGCAGATGCGGCTCGATATGACGAGGCAAAGCAACGTCTTGTAGCGGTGGCTGAGGTCTTCGGTCTTAGCCTTGAAGGCATAGTCGTCCATGTTCTGATTGGCGTAGCACAGCTCCGCACCGAACAGGCATATCAGCCACGATATCTGCACCCAGAGCATGAACAGCGGCAGAGCGGCAAACGAACCGTAGATGGCGTTGTAGCTGCTCACCCAAATCTGCGAGTTGATGTAGAAGAGCTGCAGACCCTGCATGGCTACACCGGCGAGTATGCCGGGCACAATGGCGCAACCCACCTTCACCTTTGTGTTGGGCATGAAGAGATATAGCGCAATGAACACGCCCGACATGATGGCGTAGGGCATGAGCTGCAGGAAGAACTGCGCCAGCGAACCGATAACCATCGTGTCCTCAATCTCCTTGAAGATAGTGGCGAAGAAGATGCTTATACCCGACGTGATAACTATCACTATCGGCACAAGCAGAAGCATCGACGTGTAGTCGGTGATGGTGCGGAATACGCTGCGCGGCTTCTTCACCTGCCAGATGTCGTTGAACGTGCGCTCGATGTTGCTGATAAGCATCATCACGGTGAAGAGCATGAACAGCAAGCCGATGCCGAGGAAGAGTCCGCTCTTGGTGTGTACGAGGTAGGAGTTGACGAAGCCGATGATTATCTCCGCCACCTGCGGCTGACTGGAGAACGACTCTCTGAACCACAGCTCGATATACTTGTTGAAGCCGAAGCCGCGCGCTATGCCGAACACCACGGCGAAGATGGGCACGATGGCGAGCAGCGTAGAGTAGGTGAGGGCTGCCGCCGCACTCGTTATGCGCTTTGTGGTGGTGAACTCGATGGCGAGCAGCAGCTTCTTCAGAACGCTGTAGAACAGGAAACGCATGGAAGGCACATCGTCCTTGCCGACGCCCCATATTCCTACGGTCAGAAATTTGTATATGTCTTGCAGTCTTTTCTTTATGTCCATTTGCTTCGTTTGTTTGCTTTAGTTGGAAAAAAGGAAGGATTCGTGCTTTGCAGAGCCTGCCGATTGGCTTGCGCCGAAACCGCTGATTGGTTTGCGCCTGGCTCCATTTGCTTGTCTGCGTCGAACCCACGAATGATGTTGATTTGTGCAAATTTAGTAAAATAAAGCAAACGTACAAAATAAATAAAAGAATAATAGCAAAGACTCTGCCATAATGCGGCAATGTCTTTGCTATTATTCTTTTCCCGTCTGGTATTGAACCTTGCGCTGCGTTCTGCGTCTTAGAACGGCAGGTCGTTAACAGGATCGGCCTCTGGAGCCGGAGCTGCGGGCTGAGGAGCTGCTGCGGGCTGCGGAGCCGGAGCTGCGCCGAACACTGCGCCCGGAACGATGCCAGCCTGAGCTGCACCAACTGTTGCTGGGTCTACCTGGCGCACGTCGAAAGCACGGATGCTATTGAACCAACGGCCCTGATACTCGTGAGCGTCGATGTCGAAAGAAACGGTCACTTCCTGGCCTAACTGTATGTTGAAACGGCTGATGCGGTCGGCACCGAACACGCTGAACACCATCTTGCGCGGATACTGGTCGTGTGTCTCTACCACGTATTCTTGAACTTTCCATTCGCCACGTGCGTTAGTACCTGTTTTTTCGGGCAGCACAGCGATTACTTTACCTTGTAATTCCATTTTCTGTATTGTATTTAATTTGTGTGATAAAAGCTATGAGGTTTGTTCTTTGGTTTGCGAAATTAATAAAAATGTGGCGAAACAAGAAACTTTTGAATGAGTTTTTGTCGTAGTCGGATATTTTTTAGTAAATTTGCCTAAAAATATAGCGTAAGCAAAAATACAAAACAAGTATATTCAAAAATACAAAACAAGTATAATCAATAAAGCCAAATATCAATGCAATTCACTTTATCAAGCGGCGCGCTTAACAGCCGTCTCCAAACCCTCGCAAGAGTTATCAACAGCAAGAACACTCTGAGCATTCTTGATTGTTTCCTTTTTGAAGTAGCAAACAACGTTCTGACTGTAACTGCCAGCGATTCTGAAAACGTGATGCAGTCGACTATAGAGCTTGCCGAGTGCTCGGGCGACGGCAAGTTTGCGCTTTCCAACCGCACCATCCTCAACGCTGTGAAGGAGCTGCCCGAGCAGCCGCTCAGCTTCAATGTAGACGAGAACGACTTCTCGGTTGTCATCGACTATCTCAACGGTTCATTCAAGCTGACAGCGCTGTCTGCCGACGACTTCCCGATGATGCAGGACTTTGACGGTGAGGTGACGACGCTTGTTATGGATTCTACTCTCTTCGCAGAGAATCTCTCTCGCTCGCTCTTCGCTACAGCTCAGGACGAGATTCGTCCGGTGATGGGCGGCGTGTACTTCGACCTCACAGCCGACAACCTCGCTGTTGTGGCTACCGATGGTCATAAGCTCGTGCGCAACCGCATTCTTACTATCAAGAACGACGTTCCGGCATCGTTCATCCTGCCGCAGAAGCCGGCACAGCTGCTCAAGGGCGTGCTGCCGAAGTGCGAGGGCGACGTCGTTGTGAAGTTCAACAGCAAGGGCGCTGAGGTGCGCTACGCAGATGGTTGCCTCAACTGCCGCTTGATTGAGGGTCGCTATCCCAACTACAACTCGGTTATACCTACAGCCAACACCAACAGCATCAACGTAGACCGCAAGTCGCTCATGGGCGCACTGAAGCGTGTGTTGCCGTTCGCAAGCGAGAGCAGCCAGCTCATCCGCTTCCACGTAGAGGCTCAGCGTCTGTGCCTCACAGCAGAAGACATCGACTTCGCTACAAGTGCTAAGGAGAGCGTGGCGTGCGAGTATAACGGTGCGAAAATGGATATCGGCTTCAAGGGCGGCGCCATCTACGAGATTCTCAACAACATCGCAAGCGACGAGGTTACTATCCTGCTTGCCGACCCAAGCCGTGCAGGTGTCGTAGTGCCTACCGTTCAGCCTGAGGGTCAGGAGATTCTCATGCTCATCATGCCTATGCTGCTGAACGACTAATAAAGTCGGTCAGTGCGTTAGCGGCTGATTAATGCTTTGAAGAAACAGCAAAAGATATTACTCTTTAGTTTATAGCCGCGCCATATTGGTGCGGCTAAATTCTTAAAAACAACAACAATGAAACTCAATCTTACACGTCCGCTTATAGTCTTCGACCTTGAGACTACAGGTCTCGACTTTATCCGCGACCGTATAATCCAGATATCGTACATTAAAGTGTCGCCCGACGGCACAGAAGAGCGCGAGAACATCTTCGTAAACCCCGAGAAGCCCATACCGCACGAGGTGGTAGAGCTGACCGGCATCACCGACGACGACGTGAAGGACGCGCCTACGTTCAAGACGCTTGCACCGCAGCTCTGCGAGAAGTTCAAGGGCTGCGACTTCGCGGGCTACAATTCCAACCATTTCGACATCCCGATGCTCGCAGAAGAATTTCTGCGTGCAGGCATCGACTTCGACTTCTCCAAGGTTCGACTCATCGACGCTCAGACCATCTTCCACAAGATGGAGCGCCGCAACCTTGCTGCTGCGTACAAGTTCTATTGCGGCAGAAAGATGGAGGACGACTTCACGGCTCATCGTGCCGACGAAGACACCGAGGCTACATACCGTGTGCTGATGGGCGAGCTCGACAAGTATGCGCCTGGTGTGCAGGAGGAGCCCGACCGCGTTCTGGAGAACGACATGGACTATCTCGCAGAGTTCTCTAAGCAGAACGACAACGTAGACTTCGCAGGTCGCATCGTGTGGAAGCCGGTGATAGGTGCAGACGGCAAGCCGGTGCTCGACGCCGACGGTAAGGAGCAGAAGGTGGAGGTGTTCAACTTCGGCAAGTATAAGGGACGCCCCGTTGCCGATGTGCTGCGCACAGACATAGGCTACTACAGCTGGATGATGGGCGGCGACTTCACTTTCAATACCAAGCAGGTGCTCACACGCATTCGCCTCAGAGGGTTCAATAAGTAATGTTGAGGTGTTGAGGTGTTGAGGTGTTGAGATGTTGAGAGATGTATGTTGTGATGTTGACATATCTCACCACCTCACCATCACACCACCTCACCTCACTATCACACCATTCTCACCACCTCACCATCTCACCACAACAACTATAAAACCATGCTAAAAGGAAAGAAAATAGTATTAGGCATAACCGGATCAATCGCTGCCTACAAGTCGTGTCTGCTTATACGCGAGTTTGTGAAGCAGGGCGCAGAAGTGCAGGTCGTGATTACGCCGGCAGGCAAGGAGTTCATCACTCCGATTACGCTCTCCGCACTCACGCACAAGCCCGTTGTCAGCGAGTTCTTCTCGCAGCGCGACGGCACATGGAACTCGCACGTCGACCTCGGACTTTGGGCTGACGCAATGGTCATAGCGCCTTGCACGGCGAGCACGCTCGGCAAGATGGCGCACGGCGTGGCAGACAATATGCTCATCACCACATATCTCTCTATGAAGGCGCCCGTGTTCATAGTTCCGGCTATGGACCTCGACATGTATGCCCACCCGTCTACGCAGCAGAACATGCGCACACTGGCTTCCTACGGCAACCGCTTCATTGAGCCTGCAAGCGGATTCCTTGCAAGCGGACTCGAAGGTAAGGGACGCATGGAGGAGCCGGAAGTGATAGCGCGCCGTGTGTCGGAGTTCTTCGACCAGAACGACAGCAATAGCACACTGAAGGGTAAGCGCATCGTAATCACAGCCGGTCCTACATACGAAAAGATAGACCCAGTGCGTTTCATCGGCAACTACTCAAGCGGCAAGATGGGCTTCGCCATAGCTGAGGAGTGTCGCCGTCGCGGTGCAGACGTCACGCTCGTAGCCGGACCTGTCAGTCTGAAGTGCTCCGATGCCATCAATCGTGTTGATGTGGAGTCGTGCCGTGAGATGTACGACGCTGCTACCGAGGCGTTCAAGACGGCTGACGTGGCTATACTTGCTGCGGCTGTAGCCGACTACCGTCCGGCGGTGCAGGCAGACCAGAAGATAAAGCGCGGTGAGGGCGACATGCAGATTAACCTCTCGCCGAACCCAGATATTGCTGCCACACTCGGACAGATGAAGACCGAGCGTCAGACTATCGTGGCGTTCGCTCTCGAGACCAACGACGAGCAGGCTAACGCCGAGCGTAAGTTGCAGAAGAAGAATGCCGACTTCATCGTGCTGAACAGTCTGCGCAACGAAGGCACATGCTTCCGCACCGACGATAATCAGATAGAGATTATCGGTCGCGACTTCCGCCATGCCTATCCCAAGAAGTCGAAAGCCGACACCGCTGTCGACATCGTCAACGAGCTGGAGCTGGTCGTAGGGTAGTTACAAACTTCTCATTTTAATAAATATGATAAAGCGCTATATAGTTAGAATCGTATACGTCGCATTGCTGTTGCTCGGTTTTGCCACAGAAGCTGAGGCGCAGGAGCTGAACGCACGTGTGAAGATCAACCACAACCAGATTCAAGGCACCGACAACTCGGTGTTCGAGGAGCTGGAGCAGACCCTCACGCAGTTTATCAACGAGCGCCAGTGGACCAACCTTCAGTTTCAGAAGAACGAGCGCATCACGTGCAACTTCAACATCACCGTGACGGCGTACGACAACAGCACGAACGTCTTCACGTGCAAGGCTGTGATACAGGCAAACCGTCCTGTGTACAACTCCACCTACACCACGACGCTCTACAACAATACCGACAACGACTTCAACTTCGAGTACGCACAGTTCGATCAGTTGCAGTTCAACGAGGAGCAGGTGGACAACCAGCTCACGGCGCTCATCGCCTACTACGCTTACCTCATCATCGGCATGGATCTCGATTCGTTCTCGCCGATGGGTGGCGAGGACATACTGCAGCGCTGCATGAATCTTGCCAACAACGCACAGAACCTCAACTATCCAGGTTGGAAGGCGTTCGACAACGGACGCAACCGCTTCGCCATCATCAACGACTATCTTGAGGGCGCTATGAAGCCGTTCCGCCAGTTGCAGTACGACTATTATCGCACAGGTCTCGACGAGATGGCGACGAACGTGGAGCGCGGACGCGGCAACGTGACCACAGCGCTCGAAACCGGTCTGAAGAAGTGTCACGAAGACCGTCCGCTTAGTATGCTTCCGCAGATCTGGACCGACTACAAGCGCGACGAGCTTACCAATATATATAAAGGTAAGGGCACACAGAAAGAAAAAGAAACGGTCTACGACATTCTCTTCTCTATCAATGCAAGCCAGAATTCGGCTTGGGAGAAGATAAAGGAGTAGGCTCCTACACACATAATCTATAACTATTGTCTATGTTAAAAAAACTCGACATACGCAACTTCACGCTCATCGACCATCTTGAGATGGCGCTCTACCCAGGCTTCTCCGTCATTACGGGCGAAACCGGCGCAGGCAAGAGTATCGTCATCGGCGCCATCGGACTGCTGCTTGGCAACCGCGCCGATGCGAAGCAGGTGAAGCGCGGTTGCGACAAGTGCATCATAGAAGCCACATTCGACCTTAGTATCTATCACTCCGACGTGCTGAAAGACTTCTTCGAGGACAACGACCTCGACTACGAGCCGGAGGAGTGTCTGCTGCGTCGCGAGGTGAACGCCAACGGCAAGAGTCGCGCCTTCATCAACGACACGCCGGTGACGCTCGCCCTTATGCGCGAGCTCGGCGAACAGCTCATCGACGTGCACAGCCAGCATCAGAACCTGCTGCTCAGCAAGGAAGACTTCCAGCTGAACGTTGTGGACATCATTGCGCGCGACCGCCAGCAACTTGCCGACTATCGTGCGGCGTTTGCAGAGTATCGCTCTGCGCAACGCCGTCTTGAGGAGTTGCGCGAACAGATAGCCACGAGTCGCGACAACGAAGACTTCCTGCGCTTTCAGCAGAAGGAACTCTCCGAGGCTAATCTTGCTTCGGGCGAGCAGGAACAGCTGGAGCAGGAGGCGGAGCTGATGAGTCATGCCGAAGACATAAAGCGTGCGCTGCACGAAGCTGATTACGGACTCTCGGGCGACGACACGGGCATCGTGAACCTCACACGCTCTATCGCCGCACAGTTGCGCAGCGTAGCCGATGTCTATCCCGAAGCGCAGGAGCTTGCCGAGCGTCTTGAGAGCTGCTTTGTCGAACTGAAGGACATCTCGCAGGAGATAGCATCGAAGGTGGACGACGTAGAGTACGACCCGCAGCGCTTTAATCTCATAACCCAGCGTCTCGATACGATATACACGTTGCAGCAGAAGTTCCACGTGCAGACCGTAGACGAGCTGCTCGACCGCCTCAACGGCATCAATGCGCAGCTCGACAACATCGACAACTCTGACGAGGAGCTGCAGGAACTGGAACGCAGCGTCGAGAAGTTGCACGCCGTATGCGTTGAGAAAGCCGTCGTGCTTACAGACATGCGCCGCAAGTCGGCTACGGTGGTGGAGCAGGAGCTTTCGAAGCTGCTCGTTCCGCTCGGCATCCCGAAGGTGCGCTTCAAGGTGGATGTGTCGCCAGCCGACCTCTCTACGAACGGCGCCGACAAGGTGATGTTCCTCTTCAGCGCCAACTCCAGCACCGACATGCAACCCGTGTCGCAGGTGGCGTCGGGTGGCGAGATAGCCCGCGTTATGCTCTCGCTGAAGGCGATGATAAGCAAGGCGATAGGTCTGCCTACAATCATCTTCGACGAGATAGATACCGGTGTGAGTGGTAGGGTAGCCGAGCAGATGGCGCACATCATGCGCGACATGGGTAAGGCAAACCGACAGGTGCTCTGCATAACCCACTTGCCGCAGATTGCCGCCGCCGGATCTACCCACTACAAGGTGGCGAAGCAGGAGACCGAGCAGGGCACAGTGTCGACGATGACGCAGCTCAGCGACGAACAGCGCATCACGGAGATAGCGCAGATGCTTTCGGGTAGCGATGTTTCGCAGGCTGCTGTAGACAACGCGAAGTCGCTTTTGGCATTATAGGAGGCTATGGCATCCTAAGACTTACAAACTTATCAATAAAAAAACAATGAAATGAAAAGAATATTATCAACAATCTTTATTTCGTTGCTCTGCTTCAGCGGAGCAATGGCTCAGCCGTCGGCAGTGAAGAACGTGGCGAAATCGGTGTTTGCGCTCAAGGCATACGACGCTGAAGGCAAGCTGATTGCTTCGACCAACGGCGTGTTTCTTTCTGCCGACGGCACCGCGGCTTGTCCGTGGTCGGCTGTGTGCGAGGCTGCCCGCGTGGAAGTGGTAGACAACAACGGCAAGACCTATCCTGTGACCTACATCCTCGGTGCGAGCGAGCTTTACGATGTGTGCCGTGTGCATGTAGACATGCCGAAGGCCGTAGCCGCCGTAACAGCAACCGACGCTGCGCCGAAGGGCAGCAAGCTGTGGCTTGTGGAGACAGCCGACAAGCGCACGCAGACCACACAGTACGAGGTGGACAAGGCTGAAACCTTCATGGACAAGTATGCTTACTACGTGTTCGATTACAACAACCATAAGCCCTTGCAAGGCTCGGTGTTCGTGAACGAGAAGGGACAGGTGGTAGGACTCATGCAACAGTCGGCGCGTTCGCTATACGCCAATGCCGTCGACGTGCGTTTCGTATCGACGCTCGCTGCGAGTCATCTCGACATCAACAACTCGCTTTATGCAAAGACAGCGCTGCGTCTGAGCTTGCCTACGGACAAGCAGAACGCTCTGGTCATGGTGATGTTGGCAGCCGAGTGTAAGGACAAGGCGAAGTACGAGGGCTATCTCGCCGACTATATCAAGCAGTTCCCGAAGGAGGTTGACGGCTATGCTACAAGTGCACTCCAGAAATTGACCAACAACGACTGGCAGGGTGCCGACACCGATATGCAGACAGCACTGAAGGTGGCTACAGACAAGGCTGAGGCTCACTCCGAGTATGCCCGCGTAATCTATCAGAAACTCATCTACAGTGCAGACACCACCTTCAATGCCTGGACATTCCAACGTGCGTTGGCTGAGGCAGAGAAGGCTTATAGCCTCAATCCGCAGCCGCAGTATCTGCACCGTGTGGCACAGATTAAGTTCTCTATGGGCGACTACAGCGACGCTTGCGAGAAGTTCCTGAGCTTGGCTAAGAAGGATATGCCTACGAGCGAGGTCTACTTCGAGGCGGCGCAATGCAAGACGCAGTTGGGCGCTCCGAAAGCCGAGGTGCTGGCGTTGGTAGACAGCTGTTTGGCTGTAGCTCCGCGCCCGCTCACCAATCTCTCTGCGCCTTACGTGTTGGTACGTGCGCAGCTGTACGAGCAGATGGAGGAGTATCGCAAAGCCATCGCCGACTATAACACCTACGACACGCTGATGTACGGTAGAGCTACCGCTGCGGTCTACTATGCCCGCCACAAGTGTGAGGTGGCTGTGCACCAGTACAAGCAGGCGCTCGACGACCTTGCCCACGCCGCATATATCGGCGGAGCAGACGCACCGCTCTACCTTGCCGAACTTGCAGCCTTGCAGTTGCGCGTAAACATGAATGAGGAGGCGGTAAAAACCTCCGACCTCTGCTTGCAGCTGACGCCCGACAACAGCGACGCCTATATCATTAAGGGCTTGGCGCTTGTGCAACTGAAGCGCAAGGCAGAAGCCTTGAGTTGTTTCGAGAAGGCTAAGGAACTTGGCGATGATCGCGCCGAGGGATATATAAAGAAGTACAAGTAACAGTAAATAAGTAATAACATCGTAGCGGAGGTCTCCGGCCTCCGCAGCAAGCAATAGCACTATTATAAAAGTGTTTATCGACTGCTGCGGAGGCCAGAGACCTCCGCTACGTTTTTTTTTATTGTTTGCGCGATTGTGCAAACTGCTCGCGATAATTGATTGGCGAGACGCCCACCTGCTTCTTGAAGAATGTGCCGAAGGCGGAGGCGTTGGGGAAGTTGAGCAGGTCGGATATTTCCTTTATGCTCTTGTCTGTGCTCGTGATGAGGTATATGGCTTTCTTCGTGATAGCCTTGAACACGAGTTGCTGCACCGTACTGCCCGACACCGACTTCACGAGCTGCGTGAGGTACTTTGGCGAGAGACACAGGCGGTCGGCGTAGAAGCGTACGCCGCGCTCGTGCATGTAGTGCTCGTCGATGAGCTGCATGAGCTGCATATAGGTCTCGAGTTTGCGGTTCGACTCGTTGCTGCCGTCGCTCGAGAGTTCGCGGAAGATGCTGCACACGCGGTAGGTGAGCGAGAGCAGCAGCAACTGGCGTTCGTTGGCGGCAAACACGTTCTCGCCGCATTTGTGTACGGCGAGCAGTTCGGAATACTTCGTCAGCTCGTTCTCGTGACCCGTATGCATCACCCAGCACGAGCGTGGATTGATATACTCCACAAACTTCATGCCGACCACCGTGCTGCCTAAGATGTCGCGTATGGAGTCGGCGCGATAGAAGATAATGACAACGGAGCAGTCGCCGCTCTGAGCTGTAACGGAGAAGCGCACGCCGTGGGAGAGGAAGAGCGTCTCGTCCTTGCTCACAACGTATTTCGCACCTTCGCATGTGAAGGAGAAGCTGCCCGAACGGCACACTATAATGCCAACATCCGCCACGCGGAAGTCGTGGCGCAATGCCTCGGGGAACGACCGTATAATACCACAAGAGCAACAGATGTCCTCGTTGTCAGACATCTGTTGCTCCAGAATGTTTATGTTTATGTTTTCGCTGCTGTTCGTCATTGGTTTTTATTGTATAGACATGGCGAAGTTAGCGAAAAAAAACTGCACTGCAAAATATCTTAATAGTTAATGTACCACTCACGTGTATCTTTCGATATGTCGCGCTTGGGCCACGGCACCACAAGCATCACGCCGGCGAGTATGATGCAGGCGTAGATAGTCCATCCCGCCATCTCCTTAATGGCTGAGAGCGTAGCCTGCACCTGCACCTTGCCCTTCGTAGACATGGCAGCCATGTGCTGCGCCTCGGTCTCGCTCTTGCCCTGATACTGCATTCCGCGCGCCGTCATATCGTAGGTCTTGGCAGTCTCGGCGTTGGTGCGGTCGTAGTCGTGAGCGTAGCGTGTTACATAGTACTGCTGTCTGTACTGGAACACCACCTGATAGAGAGCCGAGCCGATGCCCGGCGCTATCACCATACGCACGGTGAGCATGATGCACACCCACGTAGAGAGCAGCTTGTAGGGCATGCGCTGGTTGGCATACACGGCTATGAGCGAGTAGAGCAGCATCATGCCCGTAGCACGTATCACGACGGGCCACTTCATGCGCTCCAGCATGCCATCGGTCTGCACCTCGAAGTACATGAACAGCGAGGCGGCACCGATGAGCAGGAATCCCATAGCGAAGAACCACTTGAAGTGGACGCCCTTGCTGTTAAGTATTAGTATCGTGACAAGACCGATGAAGTAGCCCAGCAGCACCCAGTTGCCGAGTGCAGCCACCTGAATCTGGTCGGTCTTCATGCCCACGCCTACGAAGATGTTCACGAGCATCGAGCTTGAATTGCATATCATCAGTCCGATGAACAGTAGTATGCCGCCCTGAATGCTGCGCGACTTGAACGCCTTGAGCATGAAGTAGGGTGATCGGCGTGTCTTCTCCAGATAGAAGAACAGCAGCGTAGAGGCGATGCAGATGGCGGTAGCCCAACATATCTCGCGGCTGTCGTACCAGTCGTACACCTTGCCGTACACCGTCACGTAGACGAACGAGCAGCACATGAGGCAGAACACCACCACGTTGCCGAACTTAGAGAACGAGAGCGGACTATGCTTTGTAGGGTATGGGTTGTACGGCATACAGAGTAGCGTGATGAGCAACGCCACGAGAATGGAGCCGAGCATGGCGTAGTAGACCATCTGCCAGTGGTAGTTGTATGCGAACCACGCCGTTATCCACGTGCCTATCTGTCCGAGCAGCATGAAGAAGAAGTAGATGATGGGCTGGCTCGCCTTCTTTTCGGTGTCGAGAGCGTCCCATCCTGCCTCGTCCTTCGGCTCGTTGCCCGGTGTCACGTTGCGTGTTGCCTCGATGCCGAAGCCGTACTTGATAAGCGTGAAGAGGTTGCACATCAGAAGTGTCTGTCTCACGAAGCCCATTATCAAACTGTTCAGTGCGAGGATGAACAGGCTGTCGGTATTGGCACATATATAGCTCTGCACCGCTAAGATAGAGAAGCCCACGAGGGTCATCATCTTCTGGCGGCGCACACTCACTAACGTGTAGAAGAACGGAGAGAACGCCGCCATACCTATCGACGTCACGAAACTGATGAACGCGATGTGTTCCGATTGGATGCCAAGTCCTCCCACCATTTCACTGCTGTTAACGGTGTAGGCTCCGCTCACCGTCATGATAGGTATGAAAAGTATGACGAGGAAGGCGATGCCGAGAGGCTTGGGCACCCAGTCGTAGAACGGAAAATTCTTAGGCAGCTTCGGCGAAACTGCCTGGTATATCTCTGCTTGTGTCATTTACTTGAGTTGAGCCTTCACAATAACCATCATTCCGGCAGCCAACTTTTCGTTGTCTTCCTTAGAAATTCCCACAAACTCGATGCGCACCGGCACACGCTGCTGAATCTTCACGAAGTTGCCGGCAGAGTTGTCTGTAGGCACGAGCGAATATTTAGAGCCAGTAGCGCCCGAGATGGCAGATATTCTGCCCTCAAACTCCTTACCCTCGAAGGCGTCTACGGTCATTACTACCTTCTGGCCTACGTGCAGCTTCTCCACCTGAGTCTCCTTGTAGTTGGCTATTACCCACTTCTGCGTGTTCGGCATGATGTAGGTGATGGTCTGTCCGGCGTTCACAGCCTGACCCTCCTCAAGCGCACGTCTGCCCAGCTTGCCGTCGCACGGCGCTGTTACCACGCAGTAGGAGAGGTTGAGCTTGGCCATCTCCAGCGCAGCCTGCGCACGCTCGATGGCAGCCGCAGTGTTCTTCTTGCGTGTCTGCACCTCGTTCACGCCCGAGTAGGCAGCCTTCTGCTGGCGGCGTGTGGCGTCGAGCTTCTTCTTCGTAGCGTTGTATTCGGTCTCTATCTGCTCCAACTGAATAGGAGTGGCAGCGTTGCGAGCCACGAGGTTCTGATAGCGCTGGCGGTCTTTTTCGAGTTTAGCGAGGCGAATCTCAATCTCAGCGATAGCCGACTCGTACACGGTAGCCGAAGTCTGCGTTGTCTGCACCGAAGCGTCTATCACGTTCGCACCAGCCATAGCGTCCTTCAGCGCAGCCTCCGCCTCCATCACGCGGATGCGATACTCGCGGTCGTCGAGCACGAGCAGCGTGTCGCCCTTCTTCACGCTCTGGTGCTCCTGGAAGTAAATCTTCTTGATGTAGCCCGAAGCGCGTAGATTCACCGGCGAGATATACTGCTCCACCTGCGCGTCGTCGCTCTTCTCGTTGCTCTTGTAGTCCATGAACATGCAGCCAATCTTAACGATTCCCCATACGAGGATGGCTACGCCGATGAGGCTCACCACAATCTGGCGTATGCGCTGGCGCTTGAGCTGCTTTGCTGTCACTTCATGCGACGACTGTGTAGCAGTCTCGCTGTTGTTATTGTTCGTATTATTATTGTTGTTATTTGTTTCCATTTTTGCTTGTTATTTGTTTTTATAAAGTTTGTATTTGTTGTAGACAGTAGGAGCCTACGGCATTCTTGCCGTAGGCATAGCAAGTGATACTGTTTCCTGATGGAGAGTGTGTCAAAACTCAGTTAATGCGGGCTGAAAGCCCAACAATCAC
>UMIP01010747.1_pt1 | contig 49067 bp, 42 predicted proteins | sample 1965751 | NCBI WGS metagenome assembly UMIP01 (sample SAMEA4836117, study PRJEB28245) | human gut metagenome | biome: gut microbiome; material: fecal sample | place: Denmark | collected 2008
AACTATGTCTTTTTCTTTTTGCGCAATTTATTGTACCTTATCCGGCCAATCAGGGGTTCTTCGACACTCTGTGCAAATGCGCTGCATTTGCTTGGAGGAATGAGTAAAAAACCGTTCAATGCTGGTGCCCCGGAAAGCCATTGACAGGGTATGGTTTTTTCGGTATGCTTGAAAAAGGAACCATTCCTTAGAAAAATACATGGAGGAAAGAGCACAATGGACAACAAGCGTCCCGAAGCCATGGTGCGCATCAACACCCCGGAGCTGGCAAGGCAATTCATTGACGAGCAGGTAGCGGCAATCCGTGCCCAGGTAGGCGGCAAAAAGGTGCTTCTGGCCCTGAGCGGCGGCGTGGACAGTTCCGTGGTGGCGGCGCTTCTGATTCGCTCCATCGGCAAACAACTGGTGTGCATACATGTGAACCACGGCCTGATGCGCAAAGAAGAAAGCGAGCAGGTTATCGACGTATTCCGTCACCAAATGGACGCCAACTTGATTTATGTAGACGCCACCGACCGCTTTTTGGACAAGCTGGCAGGCGTTTCCGATCCCGAGACCAAGCGCAAGGTCATCGGCGCAGAATTCATTCGCGTATTTGAAGAAGAAGCCCGCAAGCAGGAGGGCATTTGTGTGCTTAGTCGATATCTAGTCTTGCCCAACGCAAAAACGTAGTATGCGAAACCTCGATCTGTCTTGCTGCCTCTCTAGCAGAGATTTCTCCACGTTGCCAGCGATTCCTCGCAACTGCATACTCATCTGTTTTTTCTTTAGGTTTAGCACCGAACCGCACACCCCGTTTTTTCGCAGCTGCAATTCCTTCAGCCTGCCGCCGCCTAATGAACTCGCGCTCAGTTTGAGCGACATATGACAGAAGTTGGAGAACAATATCCGCGATCAGGATTCCTGTCAGATCGCGCCCCTGACGAGTATCTAGTAGCGGCATGTCCAGAACTACAATACATCAAATCTATTATGTCATTTTGTTGGTCGTTCAAAGGAAAATGATGATGAACGATTTGAATTGTTGATCACCATAATTAGGAGTTGCAGACTAATAGCAAATGTAAACGCCCCTAACAATCTCGAAACGTCATTCTTCACGGGATATGAATGCGACAGGCTTGGAGAGGTATTTGGGCGTTGTGATTGTGTTTGCTTTTGCGATATCCCAAATGATGCATTGGCAATCCACACGAAAAAGTACAGTCGTTTCGGTTTGGGATTTAAAAAGACATTTATCGCACAAAAAGGTGCACATCCTGTAATGTATGTGCCTATCAATTATCCAATTATAGAAATTGGAGACAGCAATATCAGAGAGAATATAACGGTGTCCCCCAAAGAACCAAATAAATATTTCCCATATATCCTCAGCAAATCTATGTCTACGATTATATCTTTAGAGATCAATTTGTTTTTGGGAAACCATTTGTTCAATTCAGAAAATTCAGATACTAATATGATGCTTTCGCTGCTAGATAGGGATGTTGTTAGTGCCCTCTCTACAAATTCGTTTCATCCAATAGTTTTTAGTATACTTAAGGGAATATCAAGTCAATTTGCTTATGTAAAGTTATACGATGTTTCCCTGCCCGATGATCATCCGGACAACTATTACATGGAAAGAGAATGGCGTTGTTTGAAGAATGTGAATTTTTCCTTGAGCGATATTCATACCATCTATCTGCCCAATAGGAGTTATCAGGAGAGGTTCCGTCAAGAATTCCCTGAGTATACAGGGAAATTCTATATCTTTGAAGATGCAATCAAAGGTAATCAGGGCAAGGAAGGCGAGATTATTTGAGTTACGACTATTCCGAAAACATCCTTGTGCAGGGCGCGGCGGGCGATCTGCTTTGCCAAAGCTGATGCGCAGAGAAATTGAGGTATAAGCGATGGATAGTTTTTTAATCGTCGATGATGAAGATATGAACTTTATCTGGGACACCATCCAGAAACAACAAATCGTTTTCCATCCTGAAATTGCTCCAACCGGAAGAATTGACTACCAGAAGTTCTTTGCTTCCAAAAGAAAGAAACCATTCATTTTGGTCTTCGATAGGAACATTTTCAGTAGTCTGTTGAAATTCTGTGAGAGGAGATGCTTAAAAAGCAAGGAAGAGGTACAACTTGTCGGATTGATAATGACATGGGCAGAGTTGAATGACATTGGAATTAGCGCTGGCTTAGCAGTGAAGGAGCGTGCGTCCCAATTGAAGTCTCAGGAGGAGGGATTGATTGAAATACAGAAATTTCAAGAAATAATTGATGCCTATCCTGGTCAAATGTGGTTAAGGGTTGCTGAGGGCCAAATTACAGAGATTCCTCCCATTACATATTCACAGAAGCAGGCACAAAATATTACTGTGGATTATTCTGATAGTGGAGATCATTATGATATGGCTGTTGCTTCTCTTCTCCATGCTGTTCGGTTGTATAGAAATCATACTACGAAACCAGTAGATAAGGTGTTGGAATTCTATAAATGGATGTGTAAGCATTTATTGATCAGCGAGTATTTACTGGTGTATGTAACTATGCTGTTTACTGAGCAAGCTAACATTAAGGCTCCCAAACATGCCAATTCCAATGACATTCATAGGATCATTGCTGGTTGCGAAAACCAAGCATGGGATATTGCATATCTGACTAACTGGAGCACATTGTATGCGAATACAGAAGAGTACGATGAAGAATTCCTGTTTGCAACAAATGATATTCTGCTGAAACGTATAATACAGAAGAGTACGATGAAGAATTCCTGTTTGCAACAAATGATATTCTGCTGAAACGTATATTTGTTCAAAAGAACGCTCCTAACGGACTTAACGGGTTACTCTATCGCGTATTCCCTAAAAAGAATTATAACTATCTTTTGGATTGTATTGAAGATATAATGAAAAGCAGAGTTAAACCTGATTTCGGTGAGAATCATCATCTGTATTTTCAAAAGTTGATTGAGGAAGAAATACAACAGCTCACAATAGAGTGTTGACACAGAGGCGGTTTTTGAGCTGCGACTATTCCGAAAACATCCTTGTTTAGGGCGCGGCGGGGGATTTGCTTTGCCAAAGCTGATGCGCAGAGAAATGGAGGTATGATGTTGTGACAAAGGATTTGACCAATTCACAGTTGGATCGTCAAAACATACTGAATAACGAAATTGCTGTGAATGAAGTCTGGGATACACTGGAGATACGAGCGGTACATTGGAATGATGGATATTTCTTGACAAAAGACATGGTCTCCTCGTATTTCCAGGTTGACATTCGCACAATAGAACGATATATCAATTCCAATAGCGATGAATTGCTTGCCAATGGTATGCAGACGTTGCGAGGAAAGCATCTTGCGGAATTTATCGATGCCTACAACGCCGAATTTGCGACCGACATTAATGTCGGTCACAAAATCAGGAATCTTACTGTTTTTGATTTCAGGTCTTTCCTCAACATCGGGATGCTATTGTCCGAAAGTGAACGTGCAAAGAATCTGCGACAGCTGATGCTGGATATAGTGATTGACTTGATTAACCGCAAAACTGGCGGCGGGACAAAATACATTAACCAGCGCGACAAAGATTTTTTGTTTTCTTCCCTGCAAGAGGATAACTATCGTCGCCAGTTTACGGATGCTCTAAAGGAATGCGTGGTTACTGATCGATACAAGTATGCCCACTTTACAGATTTGATTTATGTCAGCATATTCAAGGAAAAAGCCAAAGAATACAAAAAAATACTTGATCTGAAAGCAACAGATAAAGTCAGGGATACCTTTTACAGCGAAATTCTTGATATTGTTGCCGCTTATGAAAGCGGACTGGCAGAGGCGCTCAGGCAGGAGTGCGAGAAGACTGGCCGTCCGCTGACAATCGATGAGGCAGAAGCGCTCTTTCGCTCCTTTGAAGAAATGGCATTATGGAAACCACTGATTCAAAGAGGCCGTGTAAAAATGGCCAGTCGTGATTTGGCATTAAGGGACGCATTCCATTATCAGCTGTCCGAATATATTCAGCCTTTGGATAAAGATGAATATCAAAGATTCCTTGGGGCCGCAGGTGACGAGCTGGAGCGCCTGATGGCAGAAAACCAGGAAGTTCTCAGACGGCTTAAGGAGCGTGAATGAACATGGAAGGGATCATCTATCTGACCCTTGATCAAGCCATAGTCATTCATAAAAAGACAATCCAATACAGCGGTGGCGGCACATACGAGCATTTCGACCTGGGGCGTTTGGAGAGTGTCCTTCAAAACATTCAGAATGATGACTACTATCCGACTTTTGAAGAAAAGCTGACCCATCTGTTCTACTGCACATGTGAATTCCATTGTTTTGCAGATGGCAACAAGCGATTAGCCATCACATTGTGTGCCCAGTTTCTTCTTTTCAATGGCTATATGGCTGCAGCAAAGAGCTTCTTTACTGAGATGGAGAATATCAGCTACTATGTTGCAGCAGGAAAAATCGGGAAAGAATTGCTTCTGCGTATTATGATCGCTATCCTTGACGGTACTTATGACCGTGATGAAGAGTTAAAGCTCGCCATTCTTCATGCCATTGAATAATCTGTGACCAGTTTTTCTGCCGTAAGCAAATGCGTACTTATTGAAAGGAATGACACCATGAGCTACGACTATTCCGAAAACATCCTTGTTCAGGGCGCGGCGGGAGATCTGCTGCATGATGAGCTGGGCTGGGATTTGGTCTATGCTCACAATCAGGAAACACTGGGGCCAAACGGTATGCTGGGCCGCACCGACTACCGTGAGGTACTGCTCACCAAGTATCTGCGCCCGGCGCTGTTCCGCCTGAATAGCTGGATGACGGAGGCCTATGCTGACAGCGTGGTCAAGTCGCTCCTGGAAACCTCCTTTTCCGCTACACCCATGCAGACCAACGAGCTGAAGTACCGCCTCATCACCGGCGGCGTGCCTGTTGATTTCCGTCTGCCAAACGGCAATCTGGAGAAACGTCTGGCTCGTGTCATCGACTTTGACAATCCGGCCAACGACCACTTTCTTGCCGTGAAGGAAATGAAGATTCACGGAACACTGTATCATCGACGGGCGGATATTATCGGCTTTGTGAACGGCATCCCGTTGCTGCTCATCGAGCTGAAAAAGATGGGTGTGGATGTGCGCGAAGCGTATGACAATAACTACCATGATTATCAGCACACAATCCCGCAGCTGTTCCGGTTCAATGCCTTTGTGATGCTTTCCAACGGCGTGGAGTCGAAGGTAGGCACACTGGGCAGTGAGTATGACTTCTTCAATGAATGGAAGCGTCTGGAAGAACAGGATGAAGGCGCTGTCAGTCTGGAAACCATGCTGAGGGGTATCTGCCGGAAGGAGAACTTTCTCGATCTGGTAGAAAACTTCATCATTTATGACCATTCCGGAGGACGCACCGTCAAGATCATGGCCCGAAACCACCAGTATCTCGGCGTGAATGAAGCCGTCGAGGCATACCGAACCCGCAAGCTGCGGGATGGACGTCTGGGCGTATTCTGGCATACGCAGGGCAGCGGCAAGAGCTATTCGATGGTGTTCCTGTCCCAAAAGATTCGCCGCAAGTTTGCTGGCAGTCCGACCATTGTGGTGCTGACCGACCGCGACGAACTGAACAAGCAAATCAGCGATACCTTTGAAAGCTGCGGGTGCTTGGGCGGCGTGAAGGCAGGCGCATTCATTCCCTCCAGTGGCGCCAGGCTTGCTGAAATGCTGAAGGGCAACCCCAGCTTTATCTTCACGCTGATTCAGAAATTCAATAACGACAATCCCGAACCCCTTGCACCAGATCACGACATCGTCATCATGAGCGATGAGGCGCACCGAACGCAGAACGGCATCTTTGCCGACAACATGATGAAGCTGCTGCCCACGGCAAACCGCATCGGCTTCACCGGTACGCCTCTGTTTGCTTATGACAACATCACCGAGCGCACTTTTGGCGGCTATGTGTCGGTATATGACTTCAAGCGCGCTGTGGAGGATGGCGCGACGGTTCCGCTGTATTACGAAAACCGGGCGGATCAGCTGGAAATCACCAACCCCAATATTTCCGATGAGCTGACTGAGCTGATCGATAACGAGAACATGGACCCCGACCAACGCGAGAAGCTGGAACGGGAGCTTGCCCGTGACATCCACATCATTACTGCTGAAAAGCGGCTGCGTGCCATTGCTCGAGACTTTGTAAAGCACTATACTGATTTGTGGGATTCTGGTAAGGCCATGTTTGTGTGCGTCAACAAAGTGACCTGTGTGCGCATGTACAACTTCGTGCAGGAATACTGGCAGGAGGCGATTGCCGGGCTGGAAGCTGATCTTCATGGTGCTACACAGCAGGAGGCACAGGAGATTCACCGTAAGCTGGCATGGATGAGAGAAACCGAGATGGCAGTGGTCATCAGTCAGGAACAGAATGAGTGGCAAACCTTCGACAACTGGGGGCTTGACATTCGCCCACATCGCGCGAAGATGGAAAACCGGGAACCGGACAAGGAGTTCAAGGATGGCGAGAATCCATTTCGCGTCGTATTTGTCTGCGCCATGTGGCTCACAGGCTTTGATGTGAAGAGCCTCAGCTGTCTGTATCTGGACAGGCCCTTGAAAGCACACACCTTGATGCAGACCATTGCCCGGGCCAACCGCGTGTGCGAGGGCAAGACAAACGGTCTGGTGATCGACTACATTGGTGTGGTCAAGGCGCTGCGGCAGGCATTGGCTGATTACACATCCGGCGGACGTGTGTCTGTCGATCCAACGCCGGACATCGACAAGCTGTACAGCAGAATTCATGAGATCGTTGATGAAATCAGAAAACTCATGGCAGATCATCACTTCGCCTTGAACCAAGTGATTCAAAGCGAGGGTTTTGCTCGAATCGGAGAGGTTCAGAATGGTGCAAACGCGCTGTCCTGCAACGAAGATACGCGGAAACGCTTTGGCATCATGGCTCGTGAGTTATTCCGGTTGTTCAAATATGTGGAGCATGATAAGCTGGAAGATGATCGTAAAGCCAGGGACGCCATCAGCGCGATCTATGAAGTGATGCACAAACGTGTCGTCCATGCCGATAATTCGATGCTGATGAAGTGCATCAACGACATCGTCAGCGATTCCATTGAAGTGAGAGTTGATGATCAGGACAAGGAGAAGAAGTTTGACATCAGCAAAATCGACTTTGACCGGCTTCGTGCCGAGTTTATGAAGCGCAAGCATCAGAACCTGCTTCTTCAGGATTTGCAGCAACTTGTAGAGGAGCGGCTTGCTGAAATGCTTGGAAGGAACCCGTCACGAATTGACTACTATGAGCGGTATCAAGCCATCATTCAGAATTACAATGCTGAGCAGGATCGTGCAGCAATTGAAAAGGCCTTCTCTGATCTGCTCGATCTCGCCAATGATCTGGACAGTGAAACGGAGCGTTACATTCGTGAGGGCTTTGAGAACGAAGAGCAACTGGCACTCTTTGATTTACTGAAGAAAGATACGCTATCCAAAGAGGATATCAAAATCCTGAAGGCTTCTGCGAAGGATTTGCTGAAGGTCATTAACAAATCCATCTCTGACATGAACAACTGGCGCGAGAAGGAAAGTACCCGGGCAGCCATGGAATCCATCATCCGTGATACATTATGGGGCAGCTTGCCGGATTGTTACTTTGATGAATTGACTACTTACCGACAGAAGGTATATACATTTGTGATGGATCACTACCCTCCATATGCTCAAGCATCGGCATAGACAAACGAGATGAAGCTCTGCGTATTGAGGAACCTTTTGCTTGTTTGCAATATTGGCAAGCAGGGCAAAGGTAGCACCTTTTGCACTTTGCTTGTTGGGAGGCTCCGCCCCCCAAGCCCCTTTACCAGATCTTACGATCTGTGGTTGTGGCGTCTTACTGCGTCAGACAAAGTGCAACACCGCGGCATAAAAGTGAAAGAAGCCTCCATGTCGGCAAACGGTGAAAACCAGTTCCGGCACGGAGGCGTTGTTATCGTTCTATACGATCTCCTTTGCGGTGATATTGATCTGTTTGCGGAATGTCCCGGATAAGTATTTTGTAGTTATACCGGATGTGCTTCAGGTCTGTCAGCTTCGATTTGAGCTCTGCCAGATCTGGCTTGTATGCATCCAGCTGCTCCTTCAGCGCAACGTATTCCGCTGTCAGCTCCTTCAGCGTCGGCAGTTTGCCGTCGTGAAGCTCGTAGACAGCTTGTGCTTTTTTGTGTGCTTCGATTTCTGCGCGATGCTCCTGATAGAATTTTGCTGACCAGCCGGATTCTTTAAACTGAGTGTATATCTCTTTCGTCCTGCGGTAATCACGGATGGCTTGACGTTGACGATTGATTTCTTTCATACGATTCTGTGCCTGCCTGATGGAGGCTTTCTTTTCATCATGGGCAGACTGCAGATCATCAATCTGCTGTTCCAGTTCTTCCGGTGATCCGAGGTGATGCTCTTTCAGGAAGATGACCGTTTGGGATATTGCGTCGATGTTGTTACGCTCAGCCCACACCAGATAGCCCTTGCCCTTTCCGGCGCGCAACTTGTCTTCAATGTCGATCAGCCGCTTGATCTGACTTTTGGAATAATCAGCGCAGGGAGTTTTCGGAATGTGCACATGATCACCCGCCAGCGCTTGTCGCAATGTATCCTCATCGTATTCCGGGCCGAGGCTCTTCAACCGGATATAGCGTTGTCCATCCGGCAGCTTGAGGCTGATACGGGCTCCGCGCCTGATGCGGCATCCGGCATCTTCCAGCATCTGTAGAAGCGCATCGAATCCGTCTGGCCGGTGCCAGAGAGCGGCATTGATCGTGATTCGAAGATCATCCCGGTGACTGCTCTTTTTCCAATTGACCGCCCACTTGTCATATGGGACAGCTTTATCCTGTGGATTGCAGATAACTGATAATCCGTTTTCCTCACACAGCGCATCGCTGATCTGCACCAGCTCCTTGGCGGATCTCTTTACATCCCTGTATTTCTGCCGGCCGTCCAGGCTTGTAGCGCAGAATATGATGTGGTTGTGGGATGTAGTATGTAGAGGAAGAAAAGTTCTTCCGCATACTGCCGCTTTATAAACGACAACTGAATATCCTCAAGCAGTGATGACGGATGAAGTTTTCTTCACCGTTGTCACTGCTTTTTGTGTTTGAAAGGAGATTTGTATGAAACTGACCTATCATCGCTGCGGCGACTACCTGCTTCCCGACCTGGCCATCCCAGATGAGCCTGTGGCGCTTGGTAAATACGGCAGGATGCGCAAGACGTATCTTAAAGAGCATAAGCCCATTGTGTACAATGCCCTGCTGCTTTCCGGCAAACTGACGGCGCATCTCGTCGGCGTGGATGCCGAATGCCGGGAACGCCTTGAAACCCTCTTGCCGCAGATGATGCGGCAGGAAGGGGTTGACGAAGCACTCAAAGCACACAACCAGATGGAATGGGAGCGCAGGATGAACAGCATCCAGAACCGAGCAGAAGAAATCCTGCTGAACGAACTGGTTTACGCTTAAACCACAAAGTCGGGGTCATGCAGCCGCTTTCTCCCTGCCCTGTGCGGCTAAATTCTCACGAATATGGCGCAGGGCTTCATCTTCGATGTGTCTTGCCCGGCTGACGCTCAAACCGTAGTCCCGCGCCGCTGCTGCCAGTGCGCATGGCTCGCCATCGAAGCCAAACCGATGGCGAACCCATGCGGCATCGCGCGGCGACGAGCGATTCATTGCATTGTAGAGCACAAGCAGTCTTATTTGCAATAGCGACGACGTATTCGCTGGACAGCTTATTCGTCTTTTCGGTCATAAAGCGGCTGAGCGTGTTTTTGCCGATGCTCAAAGCCTGCGCCAGCTCGGTCTGCGTGATAGACTTGCTCCTGCACAAATCGCGGATTCTGTCCCGCAGCGTCCCCGGCAGCCATTTTCCTGCATCAATCCATCCTCCAAAGATACCTTGTTGATTGCATCATACCAGACGTGCCCTGTAAAGTCAAACCTGTTGCATTTCTGCAACAAAAACCTGTTCCGACTCCGATGGGTTGAGAATCTGCCTATTTCAAGACGTTTTCTCCATTTCGCCCGTATATTCAAACAGTGCGCGGCAAGGTTCCTTTGCACGTTCTAACTCCGAATCATTTCATAAAGGGGGGATTCAATGACTAACCAAAACCTTTTGATTACGGCGCTGTACGAGTGCCTGTCCCGCGACGATGACCTCGAAGGGGAAAGCAACTCCATCGTAAACCAGAAGCTCTATCTGCAAAATTACGCCGATGAGCATGGATTCACCAACTGCAAGCACTATACGGACGACGGATGGAGCGGCGGCAACTTCGAGCGCCCCGGCTGGAAGCGGATGCTTGCCGATATTGAAGCTGATAAAATCGACACGGTGATGGTCAAGGACATGAGCCGCGTCGGACGCAACTACCTGCAAACGGGCTTCTACACGGAGGTTTACTTCAAGAAGAAAGCCATTCATTTTATCGCTATCGACAGCCATGTTGACAGCGCTCGCAGCGACAACATCGAGTTTGTGCCGATGCTCAACGTGCTGAACGAAATGTATCTGCGCGATCAATCCCGAAAAGTCGTCATCGGCCATCATGCCAAGGGCATGACGGGCGCGCCGATTATGTCCACGCCCTGCTTTGGCTATGTCAAAGACCCCGAAGATCGGAACCACTGGCTCGTCGAGCAGCAGGAGGCGGAAACTGTCCGGCGTATCTTTAAACTGGCCGCCGAAGAAACGAATCCGCATCGCATCACAAGGATTCTGCAAAGCGAAAAACGGATGACCCCTTCGGCCTATTTTGAAAGTCAGGGCTTGCACACACGCACGGGGAAAAAGAGCGTCATCACCGGGCCATATGACTGGAACCGCGCGACGATTCTCAACATTCTGAATGCGCAGGAATACCTCGGCAGAACCGTCAATTTCAAATCGGGCAAAGCGTCCTATCAGGCGAAACGGAAGGCGAATCCGGCGGAGAAGCAGGCGGTCTTTGAGCACACGCACGAAGCCATTGTTGACCTCGACACATGGAACAAAGCCCATTCGTTTCTCTCCTCGCGTCGGCAGACACAGCCGTTCACGCAATGGCCGACCAGCCCGTTTAAGGGCAAGGTCGTCTGTGCGAAGTGCGGCGCAATCATGTACAACATCCGCTGCAACGAAACAAAGAAAGACGGTTCCATCAGAAAGCGCGATTATTTTATCTGCTCGACGTTCAACAACACCAGCCGTCAGGAAAAGCGCGGCTGCATCCAGAACAAACTGAACGCCGACGACCTCCGCGAGCTGCTGAAAGCCATCCTTCAGGCCGTCTGTCAGAAAGCGGCGATTGACCGAAAGGCTTTCGCGCAGAAGCTGCGACTGGCGCTTTCCCATCAGCCGAATCAGGCGGCTGTCATTCAGAAGGATGCAGCCGCGAAAAGAAAACGGATGAATGAGCTGGATCGGCTGCTGAAAAAACTCTATGAGGATTACGCGCTGGACAAGATTTCGGAAGCGCAGTTTGACGTGCTTTCGGCGCAGTATGAAGCCGAGCTTGATATGCTGGAAAAAGCCGTGTTTGCCCAGCAGGAACGGTTAAAGGTTTTCCGAACGGATGAGGGAAACATTGACCGCTTTCTGAAACTCGTGGACGAGTACCAGCATTGCGAAAACTACTCCGATGAAATGCTGGCGAAGATGATTGAAAAGGTGGTCGTTTACGAGCGCACTAAAAGCGAAAGCGGCGAACCGATTCGCGCAATGGAGGTGTAAAGTCGATACCGTCGATTGGAACGAGCGCAGGTACGGCGAAATCTGGCGGCAGGATTGGGCAGCTACACAAAACGCGGCGCTCAAAGCAGCGGGACGGATGGAGCGCGTCGATATGCGTTCTCTTGAGCGGCAGGGCGTTGAAGATCGCCTGCCGCAAAAGCATCTCGGTCCGACAGCTTCTGAGCTGGAGCGCAAGGGCGTTTCCAGCGAACGCGGCGACGAGAATCGAAAGATCATCAGCGTCAATAAGATGCTGGCTTCGTTGCAGAAAACCGTTCGCGGGATCGGCGCTTGGCTGGATGAACTGCGAAAAGCTGTCAGCCGCCAACAGATCATCGAAAGCCCGGATGATTACCCGCTGAGCGATGTGATTACCGCCTATCTGGATATGCGAAGGGACGGGCGCGAAACATGGAATCGCTATGCACAGGAAAAAGGCGCTGTCCATGATTTGAAGGACGGCTTTAAGGCGGTTTCCTTCCTCTCGAATCACGAGCTTTACACGGTCGGTCAGCTCAAACGGTACATCGCCGAAACTCAACGGACATTTTCCAAAATCAAAGCAGAATCCACGGCAAAGGAACGCAGGATCCGCGATATTGACGCGCTGTTTGGCGCGATTCAAACCATCCGAGAATTGAAGCCAGTTCAGCAGGAATACGAAGGCATTCGCTGGAATAGCAAGCGAGAAAAGTTCAAAGCCGAACATGGCGACGAATTGAACCGCCTGCAAAAAGCAATCTGGCTGCGCGAAAAGCTCGTGAAGTCGCTGGGGCTTGTATATCATCTCGACAAGGAACAGCGCGCGGCGCTGAAAGCAGAACGCACACGGCTTGAAGCGGAGCGCGAAGCCCTTCTTCCCAAACTCGAAGAAGTCAAAGCTGAAATGGCGGAACTGAACCGCATCCGATATTGGACGCGCAAGGTCATTCCCGACGCACTGCCGCGCATGACAGATGGACGGGTTTCGATTGAGGACGCGATGGAAACAGCGGGTAATCGGAAGGAGTTGGAGCAGATCGAGGATGAAGCGGTGCAGATGGCCGCGCGTCAGCCGCAGGAACAGAAAAAGACGCAGGAAAAACAGAAGGTGAAGCAGCAGGGAGAGATTGTTCCTCTGTAAAGAAATCCACATAAAAGGCAGGAAATGAATATCGTTCATAATAGAGAGTATCTCTACACAACAGTGTTGTTCTATTCTATTCCGCACCTGTTTGGAGGTTTACACAATTGTTAGAATATTTTAATAAGATGGGTGAGGCGGAGATAAAGGAAGGATTGAATGTGGTCATAGAAGAATTTGGTGAAGGCTGTTCACAAAAAGGCAGACGGCTCTTTTTGAAACGGTTGGAAAAGAAGCCGATTTTTGATATAATAGATTTACGAGTGAATAAAGCGATTTTGTTTAGGAGGCTGGCCATGATTCGTTCTGTTGCTTTTGTGGGCATAGGCGCTGTCGGGGCGATATATGCGCAACGCGCTGCCCGCTACACGCAGGTGCCCTGTGCGGCGATTGTTCAGGATGCGTCTTCATACCGAAACAATCCCGTCTTTGTGAACGACGAACGGCTGGATATGCCGTTGCTCACGGCGACGGACAGCCATGCGCCGTTTGATTTGATGATTGTTGCGGTGAAGTGGCATGCGTTTGAAGCCATGATGGAGCAGATGGCGCTGTTTGTCGGACGCGGCACGGTGATTCTCTCACTGCTCAACGGCATTCAATCCGAAAAGCGGCTGATGGAGCGCTTTCCGGAGGCGCATGTGATACCGGCACTTTGTTCTGGCGTGGATTCCAACCGAAGCGGACGCAAGGTGCATATGAACCGAATCGGGGAAATTGTCTTCGGTGAACTTGATGGGCGAACCAGCGACGCGGTGAGAGATGTGGAAAAATATTTCCGCGCGGTGCAGATTCCGTGCTGCGTGTCTAATGAAATCGAGCGCGCGCTATGGTGGAAACTAATGGTCAACGTTGGCATGAATCAGGTTAGTAGCGTGATGAATCTGACCTATGGGGAATTTCGACAAAATGACGAGGCCATGGCGCGTATGCACCGCGCACAGTGTGAGGTGATCGCTGTCGCGCAGGCGAGCGGCGTGCCAATGACGAAGGCGGACATCGTGCGCTGGGATCGTCAGCTGGCTTCGCTTTCGCCGGGCGGTTTTTCCTCTACACTTCAGGATATCCGTGCCCGACGCAAGACTGAGGTGGAGCTTTACGGCGAGGAAATCTGCCGCTTGGGGCGCGAATTAGGTGTGCCGACGCCGGAAAATCAAGCGCTGGCCGAGGAAATTCGTCGCATCGAGTTGACGTATTTACCGTGAAAAGTTGACACTAAAATAAAAGTGTCGACATTTTAAATAAAATTGTTGACAATTCGTTCGCGCGCAGGTATACTATTCTCAGTTAGTAAGCGGTGCGCGATCAAAAAGGGGGGAGCACAGATGACTCAAGTCAGAGCCATGCGCGCCGTTACGCCGGATCGGATTCAGGATAAGCTGCGCAAGGATATCATCATGGGCAAATACCGCAAGGGCGACCGCATTGTGGAGGCGGAGCTTGCGGAGGCGTTTGACGCAAGCCGGGGTTCTGTGCGCAGTGCACTTCAGGCGCTCGAAGGCGAGGGCATGATTAAAATGCTGGCCAACGGACGCAAGGAAGTCGTCGGTTTTACGAAAAAGGAAGCCCACGATATGTACGAGCTGCGCTGGTTGATTGAAAACCGTGCGGTTGAAATCGCACATGAGCAGAAAACAATGCATTTTTCTCCGCTGTTGACCGCGCTCAAAAGGATTGAGGAGTGTGCTCAATCGCCGGATCAAGAGATCGACTGGTATGATCTGGACATTGAGTTTCATCGTTCCCTGGTGAAGGTGGCCGATAACGCGCCGTTGCTCAAGGCGTGGGAGATCAGCATTCCGACGATGTACGCGCTGCTGGAACTGAACACCAGCATCGATTACAAGGAACGCTACATCGCCGAGTTTTCGGCCAAGCACAGAGAGCTGGCCGAGCTGATTATCGGTGGAAACGATGCAATCTATGCGCTGATTAAAGAGCATATTATGGATGCTTATGAGATTTCCGTACATGTCATGGAGCACTTCGATTCGTAAACACACAGTGTTTCATGAAAGGGGTATGACCATGAAGAAGCTCGTTACGCTCAGCCTTGTTATCGCTCTTTTGCTGACTTGCAGCTCTGCGCTCGCAGCAAAGAAATTCACATTCTCTCACGTTTTTGCGACAGATCATCCCGTCCATATCGCGCTGACCGAGGCTAACGACATGCTCAAGGAGCTTTCCGGCGGCGAAATGGAACTGGAAATTTTCCCGAACGGCACGTTTGCGACCTACAACGATGCCATCACCAACGTACAGATGGGTGGTCTGGATTTTGCCTGCTTGGACAGTGCGGCTGACTGGCTGCCTAAGGCTGGCGTGCTGCTTGGACCATATGTCTTCAGAAGCTACGATCATTTCGAAAACTTCAAGAAAGCGAATTTCTATGACGATTTAAAGGCCGAAATCGGCGAGGCTGTCGGTGTTCACCAGTTTGACCATTACACCTTCGGATTCCGTCATCTGACGGCCAATAAGGAAATCAGGGGTCTGGACGATTTCAAGGGTCTTGTGTTGCGTTGCGTCGATTTTCCGCCGTACAGCGAGTTGCAGACGATCTTCGATGTGAACATCACCGCGATTCCGATCGGCGACGTGTACATGGCGCTTCAGACCGGTGTGGCCGATTTGGAGGAGAACCCCGTCACCCAGATTGTGACCATGAAGTTCTACGAAGTGCAGAAATATCTGATGCTGACCGGCCACATGCTGGCGGTTTCCGGTACCGTGATGAATCTGGATACTTGGAACAGCCTCACGCCAGAGGAACAGGATATCCTCGATCAGGTCTTTACCTTTGAAGCCAATCGCATCGACGAATTGGTTCGCCAGAACGAAGAAGCGCTGATCACCGAGTGTGAAGCCAACGGCATGACCATCATCCGCGACGTCGATACCACGCCGTATCAGGAGCGTGTGCCGCTCGTGCTGGAGAAATACCCGGATTGGGTTGAGTTGTACAACCAGATTCAGGCGCTGGAAGGCTAATCCTTTTTGAAGAACCTTATTCGCCCCAGGTGCGGGAGCTTCGGCTCCCGCTGCCTGCGGCGCGCTTGGTGCGCAGGGTTCTTTTCTTTTACAAAAAAAACGGGTTGAAATCGTCTTTTTTGAGGAGGTTGCTTTATGGAAACCATCCGCCGCATTTCCAATGCTGTTAGCCGTGTTTTACAGCGAGTTGAAATGTTTGTCGGCTGCAGCTGCCTGGCGCTCATGCTTGCGTTGATGCTGACCAACGCCATCGCCAGATATCTGTTTGATTTTCCGATCGTTTGGTCGGACGAGCTGAACAACTTTTTCTTCGTTTGGCTGGGGTTCATGGCCTGCGCGTACATCATGGGCAACGATTCCCACATGTCCGTCACCGGTCTGGTCAGTCTGCTGCCGCGGCGGAGCAAGTATATCGTCAAAACCTTGATGAATGTCATTATGATCGTTGTTTTGGCAGCGTATGCGCCGGGCTTCTTCACACTGATGAAACGCGTGACATTTTCCGGTCTGCTGCGCATCCCGCTCAAATATGTCTATTCCATTCTGCCTATCAGCTTTGTGTTGATGATTGTGCATATTGTTAATAACGTTATCAACGATACCTGCGGCGAGCTGGATGCTGGCCGCAACAAAAAGGAGGCGTAAACCATGGCGCTGGCTGTCTTTTTGATTTCGTTTGCCTGTCTGTTTCTGCTGGGCATGCCGATTGCGGTGTCCATGCTGGCTTCCTCGCTGCTGTATTGCGTGATGAACAACATCAATCTGGCGATGATGGGTACGCAGATGTTTACAGGTCTCAATAACTTTGCGCTGATCGCCATTCCGATGTTCATTCTCTGCGCTGAGGTTATGAATCGCACATCCGTTGCGGATCGAATTTTCAAGTTCTGCAACAATCTGGTGGGTTATATTCCGGGTGGAATGGGTCACGTGAATATTGCAACCTCGATCATCTTCGCAGGCATGAGCGGCTCGGCCGTAGCAGATGCGGGCGGCATCGGCCATTTGAGCTATCAGGCGATGGTCAATGAGGGTTTTGATAAGGAGTTTTCCGCTAGCGTAACAATTGCGTCCTCTACCGTCGGCCCGATCATTCCACCGAGCATCCCTGCTGTTGTCTATGCGATGGTGGCTAACGTCTCCGTCGGCAAGCTGCTGATGGCAGGCATCATCCCTGGTTTCCTGATGGGGCTGACGATGATGGTGTTTTGCTATTTCGTTTCGATCCGCCGCGGTTACCCTTGCAAAAAATGGCCGGGCTGGCGCGTCTATCTGCGCGATTTGCTGTTCAGTTTCATCCATTCGATTCTGCCGATGCTTACCCCGGTGATTCTGCTGGGCGGCATTTATGCAGGCGCAGTCACGACGACGGAAGCCTCTGCACTGGCCGTGCTGTATGCATTGTTTCTGGGCATTATACTCTATCGGACGATGAGCTTTAAGGATTTTGTGGGCAGCCTGAAAAATGTTTTTATTGCCTGCGGCTCAGTGCTGCTCGTCATTCCGGCGGCAAAGGTATTTTCCTTCGTTATGACCAAAGAAAATCTGCAAACTACCATTTACAATTTGATTATTGGCTTTGCGGGCGATAATCCCGTTATCATTATTGCCTGCATCATGGTGCTGTTCATGATTCTGGGCTGCCTCTCCGATCCGAACGTGAACATTATGGTTTTCGTGCCGATGATCCTGCCGTTGATTGTCAAGGCGGGGCTTGATCCTATCCACGCGGGCGTAATTATCATCATCAATGCGATGATCGGCAACATCACGCCGCCGGTCGGCGTGGTGTTGATGACGACCTGCTCGCTGGAAAAGCTGAAAATCGAGGCGGTTTGCAAGGAGTTGTGGCCGTGGATTGTGCTGCTCTTTGCGTATCTAGTTTTCCTGATTGCCTGTCCGCAGGTGGTCATGCTCATTCCGAACATGCTCACCAGATAAGGAGGAAGCCATGGTCTATATCGCCATTGATATTGGCTCGACCTATATCAAATCCTCCCTGCTGTCGCCTCAGACGGGCGAAATTCTGAACCGAAACCGTATTGCCGTCAACCCGAAAATTGAGCAGGCTAATTCGTTCCGTTTTGAAGTGGACATGAGGGAGTTGCTTGTCTCGGTACGCACCATTTTGGATGGTTACATATCAGCGCGAAAGGATATCGCGGGCATTCTTTTTTCTACGCAGCAGCATGGATTTGTCTATACCACACCGACATCCACGCAGGATCGATACATTTCTTGGCAGGACAGTCGTTGTCTGGAACCGCTGGATGCGGATGGAGAAACCACGCTCTCTCTGCTGCAAAAGCAGATTTCCGTCGAGGAGATGCGCCCAACCGGCGTATACCTCAAGCCGGCGCTGGGGTTATGCAACCTATATGCGTTGATTCGGGAACAGGGCGGTGTTCCGCAGGGCGCGAAGCTCTATACGCTCGGCTCGTACCTGATTGAAAAGCTCACGGGCAACAATGTCTGCCACGTTACCAACGCCGCGCCGCTGGGGTTGGCCGATATTTTTTCTGGTTGTTGGTACGACGCTCTGATTCAGAAACTCGGCTTTGAGGCGATTGAGTTGCCGCGACTGACCTGTAAGATGGAAATCTGCGGGTATTACGAAACGCATGGGCAACGTATCGCCGTCTATCCCGATACCGGCGACGTGCAGACCAGTGTTTTGGGTGGCGGTGCGCTGGAAGGCGACGTCACGGTGAACATGGCGACGGCTGGACAGGTTTGCATGATCCACAAGATTCCTTCCATTGGCTCTGGTGATCCTCGATATTACGAAATCCGCCCGTATTTCGACGGGCTGTACTGCCATACGATTTCCCGAATGCCGAGCGGACGCAATCTGGACGTGCTCGTGGAGCTGATTGCCGAAATCGGGCGGCATGTTTTTGGAAAAAGCCTTTCGTGCACGGAAATTTGGGCGAAGCTGGCACAGTGCGGCAGTGGAATGGATACGCAGGGGCTGGCTGTGGATACGAGTTTCTATGAACAACCGGAAAAGCTGGCTGACGGTTCCATTGCGCATATCACGCGCGCCAACTTGACACTGGAAAATCTGTTCAGCGCGGCATATCAGGACATGGGGCGCGTCTATGCGCACTATATCCGTATGATGGAAAACGCCGTCGGCCAGAAGCCAAACCGCATGATTTTCTGTGGCGGTGCGGTTCGCAATAATCCGATGATCCGTTCTGCGCTGGAACATACGGTGGGTCTGCCCAGTATGCTTTCTGTTTCTGCGGACGAGGTACACGAAGGCATGATGCAGCTTGCGCGAAAGATTGACGTGCAGAACGAACGCATAAGGAGGAAGTCAGAATGAATGACTTTTTGAAATTGGAAGAAGGGCAGACACATCTGGGCGCGTTTCTTTCCGAAATCGCAGCGCCAAACCTGTTGCGCATTTATAAGACCTGCGGGCTGGACTATGTGATTATCGACTGCGAGCACGGCTATTTCAGCCATGCGCAGGTGGCTGCGCTGGCTGCCGTGGCAAACGGAATTGGCCTGATGGCGATGGTGCGCGTGCCATGCGTTTCCCGCGAGCACATCCAAAAGGTTTTTGACCTCGGTGCGGATGCGATTCTCGTGCCGATGACCTCCACACCCGAGCAGATTCGAGAGGCTGTGGCATACAGCAAATATTTCCCCGCAGGAAAGCGCGGCGCTTCGACCATGCGGCCGCACAGCGAGTATAATCCCGGCCACCTGATGGATTACATGCTCAAGGCCAACGAGCGTACGATGATCTTCGCGCAAATCGAAACAGACGAAGGTGTGAGAAATGCGGAGCAAATCGCGGCGGTGGAGGGTGTCAGCGGCCTAATGATCGGCCCGAACGACCTGTCCATCGATTACGGAACGCCGGGCGCATCCGATACACCGGAGATGGAAAAAGCTTATCGCACCGTTATCGCTGCGGCGAAAGCTTACGGTAAGCCAAGCGGTATTATCACCGGCAACATGAAGCTGATTAAGCACTGCAAATCGCTGGGTATGCAGCTTTTTTCCTGCAACAGCGAGGTTGGACTGCTGGCTAAACAGATTAAAACGATGGTCAGCGACTTCAATATTGAAGTGTAAAAAAAGAAAATCGGTAGATAGTATTGAACTGCTCTCTATCAGGCGGATGAGCAAAATAACAAGACCAATCAAGTCAGTATTTCAAAAAAGGAATCTTGAGTGTGGTGTGTATAGCTTGAGTGTGGTATGTAGTAGGAAGAAACATTTTTCCGCATACTGCCGCTTCATAAACAACAACCGAATACCTTCAGGCAGTGATGACGGATGAAGTTTTCTTTACCGTTGTCACTGTTTTTTGTGCCTGAAAGGAGATTTGTATGAAACTGACTTATCATCGTTGTGACGACTGCCTGCCTCCTGACCTGGCCATCCCAGACAAGTCTGTGACGCTGGGCAAGTACGGCAGATTGTGCAAGACGTATCTAAAAAGATCCGGAGAATGCATCTGGCACTTCGTATTTCTCCGGAAGGCTTCTATGGATTCATTGTCAATACGCTAGATGATGCACAATATGTGTTGGATCATGCTTTGCTTTTTTTAGCGGGGGTCTATTCTAAGGCGTCGCCATAGTGAGTTGTAAAATACTTTTTAAAATGCTGCAAATAGACTCTGTAATTTTCCAAATGATCTGCTTCGTGGGTATAAAAAAGCTGAGTGAGATATCGGTAAGGGGATCCATCTGGTTTAAAAATAGGCAGATAGTATAGAGAATCGGAGTCGATCAGACGGGATTTGGAGATGATAGTCCAGCCAAATCCATTTTTGACCAGTTCAACCATAATCCGGGAGTCACCGGAGATTTGGACGGGAGAGGAAATGGGAGGTTTATCAAAAGTGTGAGAAAACCATTCGCTAATCAAATCATCAATGGGTAGGTGCGTTTCGGAAGAGTTTTGGATGAAAGGATGAGTCTTAAGATAATCCATGGTGATTGGTTCGCGGGCAATGATTAAAAGGGGCTCTGTAAAAATCGGATAGCTATGCTGATCCTTTGTTAAAAACCGGTTGCCCCGAATGGAAGCGACCATTAGTTCGCCGGAATTGAACATATTAAATAGCGTAATGGATGGAAAAAGCGCGACATCTATCTTGATATTTTGGTAAATGCTGCAAAAATCATGAAGCTGCTTACACAGAAAATAGCTGGTAAAGGATGCGGTTGCGCCAATGCAGATCCGACCGGAATATTCCGAAGGATCGGACTGTACGACGGAGGTGATCTCCGCATCATATAGGAGCATTCGATAAGCATATTTGTGTAGACGAAGGCCAGCCTCCGTAAATTGTACGCCTTTTGTTGTTCTGATAAATAGAGAACGTTGGAACTCGCTTTCCATTTTTTGCAGACGATAAGAAATGGCGGGCTGAGAAACAAATAGTTTATCTGCTACTTTGGAAATGCTCTTTTCCTTGAAAATTTCCTGAAGAATCAGCCAATCGGTTTTATCCATACGAAATAAATCTCCTTTAAAGGAAGGCAATATAAAAACTTTTTATACCGATAAAAGAATTATAAACTTCCTTTCCTCTAAAGTCAATGCTATAATTGAGGCATAAGATACAGGAACGACAAGAAAAAGGCGAAAAAATTGTAAGGAGGATCGGCAGTGAAACCTGAAAAAAGAGATGAAGTATGTGTGCTTGCTGCGGCAGGCATGTTGGGATCGTCGTTTGATAAAAAAGGTTTTTATGCAGCGCTGGAAAAAAATCCGGATGTAATTGGGTGCGATTCGGGCACGTCAGATTCCGGTCCTTTTTTCCCCGGCGCCGGGTTGCCACGCATGAATCGCAAGGCTGCCAAACGTGATTTGGAGTTGATGATTACTGAAGGAGTTAAACGCGGTATCCCTGTTTTGATTGGATCGGCAGGAACAGCTGGTGCGGATCCGAACGTGGATTGGATGATCGACATTGTTAAAGAGATTGCATCTGAGCAGAAAATTCATTTTAAATTGGCAGAAATCAAAACAGAAATTACCAGGGAACAGCTCGAGCATTACATGAATGCCGGAAAGTTGCATCCGTTAGAAAATGCGCCGGACTTCACCGAAAAGGAACTGGCCGAGTTGACGCGTTGCATTTCCGTCATTGGTGCAGAACCATATATTAAGGCGATCGAAGAAGGCGCGCAGGTCATTATTGCCGGTCGCTCATCTGATACAGCGATTTACGCTGCTGTACCCAAGTATTATGGGTTGGATAACGGTTTCGCGTGGCATGCGGGCAAAGTGCTGGAATGTGGTACGCTGTCTACGGTGTTTGAAACCCGCCACGGTAGTATTTTGGCATGGGTTCGCGATGACTCGGTCAGCATCGAGCCGGGTGATTCGGAAATGGCAGTTTCGCCGGTGTCTATCGTTTCGCACACGTTGTATGAGAACTCCAATCCGTTCCGTTTGGTGGAACCAGGGTGTGTAATGCTCACGGATGAATCGCATTATGAGGCGGAAACGGAGCGCAGAGTAAAAATTACGGGCACGAAAATGATTAGAACGCCGTATACGATCAAGCTGGAAGGCGTTAAGTTTGAAGGCTATCGTCGGGTGGCTATCGCAGGCGTATCGGATCCGTTAATTCTTCGTTCGTTTGATACGTGGCTGGATGATGTGAAGAAACAGGCTCAGGAAAAGATTGAACGTGGTATGGCGCTGAGCCCAGACAGTTACCGCTTTAGAACAATTGTATATGGAAATCCGAAAGATCCAAACACTGAAACGGTGGGTGTGCTGTTCGATATTGTGGCGTCCAATCCGGCCGATGCGGACGGTATTATCTCTAATGTTTGGCATACAGCGCTCCATGTACCGATTCCTGAATGGACGGGCGCACAGAGTCAAACGGCGTTTCCCTTCTCGCCGCCGGATCTGCAAACCAGACATAATGGCGAAACATATAGCTTCTGCCTAAATCATGTGATCGAAGTAGATGATCCATTGGAAACGTGCCGATTTACATATTATGATCTTTAAGGAGGGGAAACATGTCGGATATGAAAAAACTATATGAATTGGCTAAGCTGATCCGTTCCAAAAATGCCGGACCATTTGTGGTGACGATGGATATTCTTTTTCCGGATCATGATATGTATCAGAGGGTGCTGGAAAGCGGAGCGTTGGATCGAGCGCGAGTTGCGGCGTTATATCATATAGATGAGAGTCGGCTCCAACGCTATGATTTGCCTTTGGCCAATGCGGTTAAATTCTCTATGCCGCGCAAGGCGCCATCTGGTGATTTTTTGGATGAAGATTTGTATGGGTGCCAGCAGCACCGGCCGCTGGTTTTAATGGATGTTCAGGTGTAACCAATGTCTTACGAGACATAATAAATAAAGAAAAGAGGAGTATGTATGAAAAAGTATCTGGGAATCTTTGCATTGATGATGGCGATGTTGCTGCTCACTTCCATGACTTGCGGTGCGTTAGCGGAAGATTGGAAATGGGATCAACGAGTCGAAATCATGGTGCCTGCCGGTGAAGGCGGTGGACTGGATACAACGATCCGCAAGTTTGCAACTTATCTGGAAAAGGAACTGGGCACGACGATCACTATCCTCAACAAAAGCGGTACTGCAGGCGTAACCGGTTATACATGGAGTTACAATTCCACCAACAAAGGCTATTCCTATCAGTTCACTGCACCGACTGTCATTATTTCTGCGGCGCAAGGTCTGTTTACGGGTTTTGATCCGATGAAGGTTATCAAGCCGGTTTCTGGTCTGGTCAATGCGGAAGGCATGATTATCAGCCGCCTTAATGCACCGTGGAAGGATGCGCAGGAGCTGATTGACTATGCCAAGGCGCATCCGGGTGAAGTTAGCATTGCAGTTGACTCTCCGAACGGCATCTCTGGTGCAATTGTCAGCGAGTTTGAGGCTGGTGCGGGCATCAAGTTCAACTGGATTACTTCCGATTCTTCCGAAGGTTATGTTTCTGTTATCTCTGGAGACATCGATCTTTGTGTGAACACGTGGAGCGATGTTGGCGCTTATGTGCAGTCTGGCGATCTGGATGCGACTGTGGTGATGGCAGATCAGCGCAATGCCGCTTATCCCGATGTACCGTGCACCAAGGAGCTGGGCATCGAGTCTACGCTGGGTTATTACCGCGTATTCACCGCGCTTGAAGGAACTCCGCAAGCGGCTATTGACTCGATGGAAGCGGCAATCAAGCGCGCTTCTCAGAATCCGGAATGGGTCGAATGGTTGACTACCAATGGCATGACCAATGATTATGTGTGGTCGCAGGAAGAGCTGGCCAGCGTTATCGAGGCAACGTATGAGTCTGCACTGAAGTTGGCGACTGCAAAGTAAAAATACGATTTCGGGTCATCTGTTCGGCGGGCAGTTGCCCGTTGAGCGGATGACCTCTGTTTATACATGAAAACATGGGCATGGAGGGAGTTTATCAATATGGGAGAATTGGCATTTAACGGATTTCTGTTGCTGTCATTTGTCGGTTTAGCGGTGTATTCTGCCCAGATTCCGATTCAAGGCAACGATTTTTTGGCTCGGTATTGGCCAATGGGTATCTTGATTGGATTGACCGTTTTGATGTCAATCAAGATCTGTAATCTTTGGAAGAATATGAAGCCGGAAGAGAGACAATTCAAGATAAATTTGAGTTTTTTGAAGCAGAAAGCTGTCCTGCGGCTTTTGGCTGCGTGCGCATGGCTGGTGATTTACTCGTGGATGCTGCCGTATGTTGGCTATTTGATTGCGACATTTGTTTTTTGCGTGGGCATTGCTTATCTGCTTAAAGCCAGAAATCCGCTGAAGACGATTTTGGCGGCACTGTGTATCACGCTGGTGCTCTTTGCCGTATTCACGTGGGGATTAGGCGTCAGTCTTCCCCGTGGCTATGGGCCGATTGAAGAGTTTAGCAAATGGCTTGAGTATCTGCTCTAAAAAAGGAGGAAAAGCGTATGGATTTGCTGTTATCGGGTATTCAGACTGTGTTTTCGCCGGTTGTGCTGGGCTGGATCATGCTGGGTGTTACGCTCGGCGTTGTCTTTGGCGCGCTTCCGGGTATCAGCGCAACGATGGCCATCGTTTTGTGCATCAGCTTTACCTATTCTATGGGCCCGATTATCGCCATTGCGTTTCTTTCGGCCGTATATTGTGCCTCGATTACGGGCGGAAGTATTACGGCAATTCTATTTAAGATTCCGGGAACGCCATCCAGTGCGGCGACAGTACTTGATGGTTATCCGATGGTACAGCGCGGTGAAGCTGGCCGCGCGCTGAGTATTGCGTTGATTTCCTCGGCAGTCGGCGGCCTGTTCTCTGCAATTATCATGTTTGTCATGACTCAACCGCTGATGAAGTTGGCACTCAAATTCAATGCGGCCGAACAGTTTGCGGTCTGCTTCCTCGGATTGAGTATTCTGGCGTTCATAGATAACAAGAATCGAATTAACACATTCATCTCTGGCCTGATCGGTTTAGCAATGGGATGCGTGGGTATGGATCGTTTCTCTTTTGTGCCGCGCTTTACCTTTGGTTCGACCCGAATGCTCGACGGCATCACCGTGCTTCCGTTTATGTTAGGTATGTTTGCCATTGCAGAAATCTTGAGCAATATTCATACGCCGGTGGATTTCTCTGCATACAGCAAAGATAAGCAGGCTAACATCAGCAAAATGGTTTCTATGAAGGAACTTTGGTCGCTGAAATGGACTGCGATTCGTGCAGGTATCTTGGGCACGTTTGTAGGCATCGTTCCTGGCGCAGGCGCGACAATCGCCTCTTGGATGTCTTATTCAATCGAAGCAAAGGTCAGCAAGAATCCGGAAATGCTGGGTAACGGTGATCCGCATGGTATTTGCGCATCTGAAACGGCAAACAACGCGGCGACCGGTGGTGCAATGGTTCCGTTGCTGGCTATGGGCATTCCGGGCAGTAACGCGGCGGCCATGATGATGACGGCGCTTTCGATTCATGGTGTTGTGATGGGGCCGTTGCTGCTAAAATCTCAGCCGCTGTATTTGTCTACCACGTTTACCGCGATGATTGTGGCGAATATCGCCATGATCTTCATCTCCTTGTTGATTGCCCGCATCTTTGCGCAGGTGCTTCGTGTGCCATATTATGTCTTGGGTACGTTGATTATGATGTTGGCCATTACTGGCTGCTATGCCTATCAGGCAAGTCTGTTTGACATAACCGTTATGATCGTCGGCGGCATCTTTGGCTATTTCTTTAAGAAGTACAAGTTTAATACTACAGCGTTGATTCTGGGATTGGTGCTTGGTTCGGATACGGAATATTATCTACGCCGTGGATTGATGATGAAGGGATCGTTTATGAAGTTCTTTGAACGTCCGATTTTCTGCGTGCTCTTTGCGGCTTTTGTTATTCTGTACGGCTATACGCTGATTCAGTATCTGCGCGGCAGAAAAAAGCAGCAGATTAAGCAATGAGATGGCGAGGGTGAAACTATGAAAATCAAACAATCTGCGGTTGCAGGAACATTGGAATCCAGTGATGCGCTGGTTACGGTTGAACCGCACGAAGGATCCGTTGAGCTGGATATCTCCAGTTCAGTTATTAATCAATATGGCAGGCAGATTCGTGCGACTGTTGTGGAGACGCTTAAGCGGCTTGATGTAGACGAAGCACGGGTGACGATAGTAGATAAAGGTGCACTGGACTGTACGCTCAAGGCGCGCGTGGAATGTGCGATATTCCGCGCCTGTGGACAGAGCGAAAAAAACATTCCATGGGGAGGGACTATCCGATGAGCGAGAAATTTCGTCTGCGTCGGACAATGATGTTCGCTAACGCGCAAAAACCGAGCCTTGTTAAGGATGCCTATATCTATAAACCGGACAGCCTGATTATTGATCTGGAAGATGCTGTTTCGGAGAATCAGAAAGATTCTGCTCGTTTCTCTCTGTATCATATTCTGAAAACGGTGAATTTTCGCGGGGTGGAACGTCTGGTGCGTATTAACGCGCTAGATACGCCGCACTGGCAAGAGGATATCCGTGTATGCGTTGCGGGCGGGGCGGATGGCATTCGTTTGGCCAAATGTGAATCTGCGCAGGATGTCATTCAGGTAGAAAAGGCTGTGGAAGAGGCTGAAGAAGAATTTGGAATGGAAAAAGGAAAAACGTTGCTTATGGCGGCGTTGGAAAGCCCGGGGGCGGTGCTGAACGCGGTCGAAATCTGCAAAGCTTCACCACGCCTTTTTGGCATTGCGCTTTCCGGCGGGGATTATAGACGCTGTATGCATACGCGTCCGACGATCAGCGGCAGTGATATTCAGGCGGCTCGCGGCTATATGGTGATGGCAGCGCGAGCGACGGGTGTGCAGTGTTTTGATACGGTTTTTACTGATTTGGATGATATGGACGGTTTTCGTCGAGATGTCATTCTGGATAAAGAAATGGGTTTTGATGGAAAATCTATTGTCAATCCGCGTCAGATCAAGGTTGTTCACCAGATCTTTGCCCCGACGCCAAAGGAAATTACGGAGGCAGAGCGCGTCGTGTCTGCTGTTCGGGAGAATGCAGAAAAAGGTATCGGCGTATTTATGCTTAACGGCAAGATGCTGGATATCGCCTTCGTGGAGGGTGCGCAGCGCACGATAGCTTTGGCCAAAGCATCCGGCGTGTATAAGGGGGAACTGTAAGATGAAAAATGCAGTAGGTAGAGAGATTCCAGAAGAACTGATCAAAAAAGGATGGGAGCCTTTTCAAGGTAATCAGTATCGAGAGGGTTGTACCTATCAGCGAGTTGGTCCTATGGTGAAGGCAAGGGTGATGCCACAAGGCGGAAAAGTTGTTTCCAGTCTGCGCGAAGCCATTGAAAAAACAGGTCTTTGCGACGGCATGACGATTTCCTTTCACCATCATTTTCGCGATGGTGATTACATTGTGGATAAGGTGATGCGCGAAATTGCCGACATGGGGTTGAAAGATATTCATTTGGCGACCACATCTATTGGCGGTGCAGCGGATGTTGTTGCAGATTACATCGAACAGGGAATTGTAACCGGTTTAACAACGAGTGGTATTCGTGCGCGCATTGGCGAGGTGGTTTCGCAAGGAAAATTGAAAGAACCGGCAATCATTCGAACGCATGGCGGCCGCATTCGAGCCATTGAGACGGGTAAAATACATATTGACGTCGCCTTTATTGGCGCTTCTTCAAGCGATGAATTTGGTAACGCAAGTGGTAAAGGCGGAAAGAATAATTGCGGTGGTTTGGCATATTCGGTTACGGATGCACGCTATGCCGATAAAGTGGTTGTGATTACGGATACGTTGGTTTCCTTCCCCAATAAGCCCTGTTCTATTCAGGGTATTGACGTGGACTATGTAGCGTTGGTTGATTCGATCGGAAATGCAAAGAAGATTGCCAGTGCTGCTGCCCGCATTACTTCTGATCCGCGGGAATTGGCTATTGCGGAAAGTTGCGTGGAAGTGATGGCAGCAACGCCGTTTTTCAAGGACGGTTTCAATTATCAGACAGGTGTTGGCGGCCCCTCAATTGCAACGCTGCTCTTTTTGAAAGAAAAGCTGAAAGAGGCGGACATTTCAATCAACTCCGTCATTGGAGGTATTTCTACCCCGATGGTGAATATGATGAAAGAAGGATATATTCGTCATATTGCCGATACACAGGATTTTGATACGGGCGCGATTGAATCACTCAACAGTACGCCGAATCATTTTGAAATCAGCTGTGACGAATATGCCAATCCGTTGAACAAGGGCGCTTTTGTCAACAATTTGGATTTTGTCGTGCTTTCTGCGCTGGAAGTCGATACAGATTTCAATGTCAACGTTATTACCGGATCTGACGGGATTTTAAGAGGAGCGCCCGGAGGCCATCCGGATACTGCGGCAGGAGCCAAGTGCTGCATTATTGTTACGCCGCTTGTTCGAGGAAGAATGCCCACGATCTGCGAGCGTGTGGTGACGGTGACGACGCCGGGGGATTCGGTTGATGTTGTTGTGACAGACTACGGTGTTGCAGTAAATCCAAAACGGCAGGATATCCAGCAGTCGCTTCATGCAGCAGGTATTGAAACGTTGACGATTCACGAACTTTGTAAGATTGCGTACGATATCGTAGGCGCACCGGATCCCGTGGAGTTTGAAGATAAGATTGTTGCGATCATTGAAGCACGAGACGGCACGGTGATGGATGTTGTTAAGCAAATTAAGCCATACCATTTTGAAGAGTGAAGATAAAATGAAAAAGAAGCGAAAGCATTTCGATACTCAAGAATAACGACCTCTCAGATATAAGAATATGATATGGCATCTTTCAGAACCGTCTCGGATTCTATGAAAAAAGCCAAGGATTTGTCAGGATGAAAAGTATTTGTCAAAATAAAACAAAAAATGATTACGCAAAATATTCCTTGGCAAAACTCTTTCTGGATGTGCTGTTTGTCAATGCGTGTGGCTACCACGAAAGCATGCTGCTTATCCGTTAGTCGTTCGGCCAATGCTTTCCCGATCTCATTTGCTTTTTCCGCAGTGCTCTCCCCGGGCTTGAAAGCCTGCCGCACATGATAGGCGAGCACCTCATCCCCGCGTTTTCTGCCGGTAGTGTTCAGGTATTCCTGACGATACAGCATGAACTCATCCGCTGCAGTTTCGGGGAAACAGGCGTGGGACGAGATCAGAAGCCCACCGTCCGTCTTTTCCGGGTTCATGATGTAATCCAGCCGCTCTTTGATGCTCTGATATGCTGTTTTGCCTTTTCCAACGTGGATCGAAATGATATGGGTGGTTGCCATGACATTCCCCCTTTTCAAAAGTATGCGGCGGATGTGACTGCACCATCCGCCGCTGTGTTGCTATGTTTTTTTCTCTGTTCGTAATCCATGGTCGTGTCCCAGCCGTTGCAGAAGCTGGCTCAGGAGTTCCTTCAGTTCTCTCTGCTCATCGACGATTTCGTCCATTTCGGTTTCATAGATCGAGCCATGCTCGTTCAGCCTTCGGGCGATCTGATTGATGTTGCCGCTCATCTTGCCCATCAGGCGAACGGCCTCATGCATTTCCAGCAGATCCAGCTTCAGCAGGTATCCGTTCAGCATCATCGCCCGGAGGTAAGTGGATCGGTTCCGGATGCCGAAGGATTTCATTTTCTGTCGGATGGCGGCATCCTCATCAGGCGACACTTTGAAGCTGTAGTGAATGTTTCGTTTTGCTTTTTCCATGATTGGTTTCCTTTGCTTACAGGGTGTTGATGATCTGATCCCTTACGATTTCTTCCGCTCTGCTGCGGATGCTATTCATCCTGCGGATCCATTCTATCTGATCGGCAGCTTTCAGGCTTTCTGTGATGCCTTCCTGCATCGCCATCCGCTGGGTCAACTGCTCCAGCATAGCTTGAGCACGTTCCTCTGCATCTGCCAGATGCCTGTCCAGGGTACCATTCAGGATCAGCCTGTCATACAGGCAGGGATGCTCTGTTTCCAGGTAGGCTCTGTGCATCCGTCCCCACCTGTCGATAAGGCGTTGTTCCCTGTCACCCAGAGAGAGGTTGGGGTAAAGCATGCCGTCGCTTCCTTGGGTATAGGTGCCGCCAAGTTGTTCAAAGATGCTGGTCATGGTCATTCTCCTTTCATGTCGTTCAGCATTTTTGCAATCAGTGTGATGTCGTTCATCAGCTCATCGCTGGGCTGGGTTCCGGCGCTGATGCGTCTCAGTTCTGTCCGTACATCGTCCAGTGCGGTTTTCAGCGCTTTGAAGATTCGCGGATTCGGGGTGACAGTGATGCTGTTGTCCATGCATTTCCGATAGCAGTACTCCTGCTTCGGGAGCCCGGACATAGCCACCGCTCTGTTCAGCTGCTCGTTTTCCTCCGGGGAAACCCGGAAGCCGACGGTGATGTTCCGCCAGCGGTTGTGATTGTCACAGTTTTTAGCCGACATTCAGATTTACCATCCTTTCATCGTCCAGTTTGTTGGCCATCTCAGCTTGCTTCGAGGGGAAGAGGTGGGCGTAACGGTAGGTGATGTCGATGCTTTCATGTCCCACGCGGTCGGCAATTGCCACGGCACTGAAGCCCATGTCGATCAGCAGCGATACATGGCTGTGACGGATATCATGCACGCGAATTCGTTTGACCCCGGACGCACGGCAGCCCCGATCCATTTCGTGATAGAGATAATTCTTTGTGACCGGAAAGATGCGATCCTTCTTCTTCACCCCATAGAGGGATTGGATGTATTCCTGCATTTCCTCACAGAGGAATTTGGGCATCTTGATCGTGCGAATGCTCTTCTTTGTCTTCGGTGTAGTGATCACGTCCTCTCCGTGGAGCCGCTGGTAGGATTTGTTGATGGATACGGTTCCGGCTTTGAAGTTGAAGTCTCCGGGCGTCAGCGCCAGCAGCTCGCCCTCGCGGATTCCGCACCAGTAGAGCATCTCAAAAACGTAGTAGGACATCGGTTTATCCATGACGGCCTCCGCGAACCGCTGGTATTCCTCCTTCGTCCAGAACTGCATTTCCTCCGCTTCCTTGCTCCCGATGTACCCCACCTTGGATGCCGGATTGCTCTTCAGCTTGTAGTGCCGGACTGCGTGGTTCAGGATCGCCACCAGCTGGTTATGGATACTCTTGAGATAGGTTGGCGAGTAAGGCTGGTTCTTCTCATCCCGGTAGGCCAGCAGCTCATTTTGCCAGGCGATGATGTCCCGGGTTTCGATTTCGCTGAGCATCTTCTTGCCAAAGGTGGGGAAGAGCTTCGTCCGGATCATGTGTTCCTTACTCAGCCAGGTGTTTTCCTTCAGTCGAGGTCGCATGTCATTCTCGTACAGCTTCAGGAAGGCTTCAAAGGTCATGTCTGGATCTCCCTCGGTCTGCAACCGAAAGTTACGCTCCCACTCCTGTGCTTCTCGCCTGGTGGCAAAGCCGCGCTTGCATTTCTGCCGCTTCGTGCCCTTCTAGTCGTGATACCGAACCATCACATACCAGGTACCGTTTTTCTCATCCTTGTGTGTTGACATGTGACTCACACTCCTTCTGATTTGATGTACCGTACAGTCGTTCCTGAAAATACAGCCGGTTCACTCGCCCGGCGATGGTCATATATCCCTTCTCACGGAGCTCCGCATTCAGTTGTTTGATCAGCCTGTAGGCATAGGATCTGGACACTTCGAGCTCCCGAGCCACTTCTTCTGCTCTCATAAATTGGTTTTTCACGGGTTCCTCCTTTTGCAAATTAAGCAATAACGCTTAATTTCAATACAATTATATTAAACATTATCGCTTGTGTCAATAGGCTTTCAAGGAGTATTCCAAACTTTTTTGTTAAATTACCATCTTGACGATCTTAAACGGATTTGCTATGATAAATTATCCTGTTCAAGAGGTGATTTGATGGCAACCGGCGAACGTATCCGTTTCTTTCGCACTTTACGGGGGATGACACAAAAGTATTTGGGTCTTCTTCTGGGGTTTCCAGAGAGCTCGGCTGATGTGAGACTTGCTCAGTATGAATCCGAGGATCGAACGCCCAAGGCAGAACTGACCGGGCAGATGGCGGAAGCGCTGGACGTCTCTCCCAAGGCCATCGCCGTGCCGGACATTGATACCATGGACGGCTTGATGCACACGCTTTTTGCATTGGAAGACCGAAAACTTCTTCGCATCACCAACGCGGATGGTCTGATCTGTCTGCGTGCTGAGATTTTTGATGGCGGCATCCATGCAGCCGATCTGGAGCAGCGTCTTCGTGCCTGGCAGGAGCAATCTGCCAGGCTGGCTGCCGGTGAGATCACCAAAGAGGCATACGACTGCTGGCGGTACCACTACCCCGATTACGACGACACGCGCATCCATGCCGCAGTCCCGCCCGAAGTACCCGCCACGCGCAAACGCGGCCGGAAGCCAAAACCGAAAGCCTGAAAGAATGGACATGAAGAAAGCCCTCCGCTTGTGGAAGATTTCCTCCACAGCGAAGGGCTTTGAAATAGGTTGTTTTCACAGAGGATGATCACCGGGAGGCGTTTTTCTCGCCTTCACCCCAAAGCCGCCAGCGCAGTTTTCTGTAAGGACGGCTTTGGAGACGGTTATCATTTGGTTATCAGAGTCGATTTGGGCTGGGCCAAAACGCTGTGCCGCAAGGGTTTCGCCTTTTCGGCAGTCATTCCCACTCGCTCACCGAGAAATTAACTTAACTAGAATTGTTTAATATAATCGAGAAAAATTATCGCTGATGCTTCTATTGTGTCTATTCGCTCATTTGCTGATTGGCGTTTTGCCGTATTGTTGCCACAGGCAAAATGGATCAGTTGCATCAGCTTGCCTCTATTGTACCACGATTACTACGGTATTTCCAGAGTATCTTCAAGATTATGTATGGTGAACTAGATGCACATCACAAAAAGATTATCGAGAAAAATACCGGAGAAAAGTCAAAATTAATGTTGACTGCACACATGTCACATGGCATATTGTGAAGATAAAAGATTCGGAATTTTGATAGCTTGTTTTAGATCGAATTGCTCTGCAATATCTTTTGTACAAGTATGTATATTCTTAGGGAACCGCTGATTAATCACAAATAATTCATCACAATTGATATGAAGCGCATTCGCCCTTTTATTGGGACGGAGCTGATCAAGGCCATGATCGGTATTCACTGCTGCGGGAAATCGGTCATGCTGGAACTGATTGAACGGGAACTCACAGAGTTCGGCATCAGCCCGACGCAGTTTGTCTCCATTAACTTTGAAGATATGAATTTGATACCCTAATTCTCTTTTTTATTCATCTTTTTCTTCCTGTTTTGGCCTGAAATTCTTGATTCTTGTATATTCAGTGCAAAGCACTTATACTGATCATGCAGAGGGGAAACGGACACACTCCATCTACACCTGTCCCCCTTATTTTGAAACGAATCGAGCTTCTTCGTTCAAACAAAATCTCCTCTGCCTCCTTTTGGATTTCAGGCCGCAGCGCCTTGAAGCAAAAACGCCTTTCGAGATGTCGAGGGCGTTTTTTTCTGCCCTTTCGGGCTGTTTTTACAGGGAAAAACCGCATCGCGCAAAAAACGAATCAGGCATGAATCATTTTTTGCGCCATCATCAAAACGCGTCTTGTAAAAAAGATATAAAGAAATCAGAACGGTTTTATGGTATACTGTGAGTATCAAAACCGCCGCGGCGACGAATTGCGCGGATCGGTTCAATGTCAAAAAACCACAGTAGGAGGAAGAACTTCATGAAGCGTGCGAAGGAGCGCGATTCGTCGGAAACGGCGGCCATCAAAATCAATCGAAGAAAAGTCTGCCTGCTCATCATCGCCATCGGCATTAGCGTGCTGCTGCTGATTACCATGCTGGGCCTGCTTCATCTGGAAAAAAGCAATACTCGACGCTATCGAGAGGAAAACCATGCTCGCTTTGACGTGAACACGCAGGCTTTTCAGGAGGTGCTGGACAGCTCAGACGCGTGGATCGACAACCTGAAAACCTCAATCTATGCGTTACCCTATTTGGAAACGGCCAGCGCAGCGGATTTTCTGGCCGATTTAAAACAGCCCGGCGTAAAGTTGACCTTTGACGAAAGCCCTTTTCCAACGGACAAAAACGGCAACAAAATCCTTGGCCGCCTGCAAGGGCTGATTATGGCCAGCTCGTCGTTCAGCGAAAGCGCGATCTATAACCCGCAGACGGGCGTAGCCGTTGCCTGCGTTTCAAACGGACATGTCGGGGCGCTGTGCACCGAGGAGGAGGAGCTTTGCGCCCTGCTCGGCATCTCGTCGCTCAACACAGAGGAAGGCGCGCTGACCGAGGGGCACGCCGCCGAACACGCCAACGCTGCGCTCTACCTGACGCGGGTGCTCGACGACGGGCTTGTGCTGCTCTGTGGCGTCACGCATGAAGCCTTGAACGATTCGCTGCTGGCGGATAACAGCGGGCGCTCTTATCTATTGAAGCAAATGGTCTGCGTTTTCCCGGATGGCGGTCTGCTGCTGCGCGACCCGTCGCGTTCCCTCGGCGCGCTCGGCCTTACGCAGGAGGAGCTGACGCGCGACGCATCCATCGAGGATATCGGCGATTACACGCTGATGCGGCATACCCTGCCCGAATACGGCCTCCAAACTGTCGCCATTCTGGCCGAAACAGGTGCAACCAGCGTCGTTTCTTCTGAGTGGATTTGGCTTCTGCTGATCGTCACCGCGCTGTGGCTGCTCGTTATCACCGCAGTCGGCGTTTACATGCTCATCCGCGTGTTCCGCCCGCTTTCCAAAATCAGCAGCAGCATCGCCCCGGACGCCGAAACCACGGAGGACGATCTGCAAAGCATCGCCAACGCCATCCAGCGCTACAACCAGCAGCTTCTTTCCAATCAGGCGACCATTGAGGCTCAGCTTTCCCAGCTGCGTCGAGCCTATCTGGAGCAGCTGGCGTTGGGGCAGACGCCGCTCATCACTTCGGAGCAGTCAGAACGGCTGGGCATTCCGAAGCTGCTGGAAAAATACATGCTCATCGTGCTCTATCCCGATAACGGACGATGGATGCGCGAAAACGGCAGCGAGCAGGAAAATCTCTATCGCAAGCGCATCATGGTCAACGCGGTCGAGGAATCCATCCGCACACAGATGAAGGATGTGCAGGCGGAATTTCTGATGTGTCAGTTCGCCCTGCTCGTCGTCGTGCCGGTCAAGGACGAGAATGAAAACATGGCCAAGGCCGTGGAGCGCTGGACGATGGATTTGAGCGTGCAGCTTCAAAAGCGTTTCCGCTTCGGCGTCAGCCCGGTGCAGAGCGGCGCGGAGAGCCTGCATCCCGCTTATCGCAAGGTGATGCAGAGCGCGGCGCTGGTCGAGGAGAAGGAAACCGGCCGCTCGCAGGATATTTGCCTGAACACGCTGATTCGGCAGAACCTGCACATGTCCGAACTGGTTTACATGGAGCATTACAATAGCGCGTTCGCCTGCTTTAAGGAGATGGCGGATACGTTGTACCAGCAGAAGAGCCGCCGTCTGCGCAACCAGCAGCTTTCCGGCCTGATGTCGCTGACGCTTTGCATGCTGATGGAGACGAGCAGCGAAAACAACGCTCTGCTTCAGGAGGCCGGTATCGACATCGGCGCGCTGACGCAGCCGGAGGACGACGAGGCCGAGCTGCTGGCCGAATGGGAAAAGGTGTTCGGCCTGCTGGAGGCGCATCAGGATAAGCGCATCCGCGGGCAGTACTCCGAGCAGTTCGCTTCCATTTATCAATACATGCATGCGCACTTCCGCGATTCCGGCCTGTCGCTGACCGCGCTGGCGGAGGAATTCGGCATGAGCGTTTCGACCCTCTCCCGCGAATTTCAAAAGAACCTCGGTCAGGGTTTTCTGGACAGCCTGCACCAGATGCGCATCGAGGAAGCGAAATATGCCATCGAGAACACGAACGCGTCCCTGAATGATATCGCCATTTCCGTGGGTTATACCAATACGCTGACCATGACCCGCGCGTTTAAAAAGTATCTGGGCTGCACGCCCGGCTCGTTCCGAAAAAAGGAAGATATTTCCTGATCGTTCATTTGAAAATCGCTTTTGTCAACAGTCTGCATCGGCGCACGGTCTTTCGGCCTGCGTCGTTTTTTTATGCCCGCAAAAATTGTTTGCCGCCCGAAACCGCCTTCACGTTTTTCAAACGGCCTTCTTCGCCGCCCGTTCCGCAGAAAACGCCTGCCGAAAAATGATACGTGCAGGCTTCAACTTTTTTCACGCCCCGTTTTTTCCTTTTATTTTCAGCTTTTTCCTTCCGCTCAATCCGCGCTGCGCGCCGCAAAACCTATCGCAAAATCTGCATTTTGGCACAATGTTGACAGCTTCGTTTTGTGCAAGGTATACTGCGGTCAAGCAAACGGCGTCGGACGAAACAACCGACAGCCCGATGGATGATCGGAAGGAGGACAGCTTAAAACGCTCAGGCGAAACCGTTCGTCTGGCAGACAATCAAAGCTTTGCCGCTCTCAGGGATGGCGGCAGGGCACGACCCATTTTGATTTGATTTTGTGAGAAAGGAAGAATCAAATGAGTAACATTTCCCGCAAGGATTTTCTCAAGGGCGCGGCGCTCTGCTCGATGGGCTTGGCCGCGACCAGTTTTCTGGGCGGCACCGCTTATGCCGAATCCGTTGAATCACCAGCTTATCAAGGAGGTAGCAATATGAAGATCACCAAAGTCACCCCGATTCTCTGCGCGTCCCGCTGGATGCTCGTCAAGGTCGAAACCGACGCCGGCATCACCGGCTGGGGCGAGTGCGGCGCCTGGGCGTGGCAGACCGCCACCGCCGAGGCCGTCAACATTCTCGGCTCCCTCCTGATTGATCAGGATCCGTTCCGCATCGAACGTCTGTGGAACTCCATGACACGCACCCCGCACTTCCGCGGCATCATCGTTCAGGCTGCGGTTTCCGGTATCGACATCGCCCTGTGGGACATCAAGGGCAAGGCGCTAGGCGTCCCGGTCTATGAGCTGCTGGGCGGCGCAACCCGCGACAAGATCCGCGCCTACGAGACGACCTCCGGCAAGACCCCTGAGGAGGTTGCTAAAAACGTCAAGAAGCTCGTGGACGAGGGCTGGAACCACGTCCGCGTCCGTCCGCTGAGCAACAACGCGTCTGACACCACTGCCGCGATGTGCCGCAAGAACGCCGAAATGTTCAAGGCGATCCGCGAGGTTGCCGGCTGGGATGTCGATCTCTCCTTTGAGATTCACCGCCAGTGCACGCCGATTCAGGCCATCGAAATCGGCAAGGCCATTGAGCCGTACCGCATCCACTTCTTCGAGGATCCGTTCCTCGATATCCCCGAGGTTGCCCGCTACGTCACTGAGAAGTGCCCGGTGCCGGTTGCCAACGGCGAGCGCTGCTTCAACTTGTACGAGCTTTCCAACCTCGTGCAGAACACCGACGTCGCCTTCCTGCGTCCGGACATGTGTACCATCGGCGGCATCACGGCCGGCATGAAGGTAGCGCACTTCGCCGAAGCGCACAACGTCAACATCATCCCGCACAACCCGCTGGGCCCGATCTCCACGATCGCTGCGCTCCATATCGACCGCGTTGTGCCGAACTTCGAGGTGCAGGAGTGGCCGGGCACGTTCGGCGACTTCAACGCGATGATCAAGGGCGATTCCATCAAGGTCGAAAACGGCTACATCACCATGCCGGAGGGGCCGGGTCTTGGCATCGAGCTGGTGGACGACATCGCGGAGAAGTTCCCGTTCCAGGGCATGAAGCCGCGCTGGTCCTACCATGAGGACGGCTCCCCCATCGACCGTTAATCTTCTTTTCGCTCCATTTCATTCCCCCTAATTCCCCCTAAAACAAAATAGACAGCCGCGTCAGGTGACAGCAACCCGCCTGATGCGGCTTCTTTTGCGTCCGCGAAAAAGCACTCGATTTTTCCGGCGAATGTGCTATAATGTAAAGGAGTGAAAACGGTCAGTTCAAAAATCTTGACATTTGCAAAGGAGCAGCAGCGATGAACGGTGCTCAGAAACGGACAAAACACATCTGGAAGGGACTCAGGGGCAAAAAGTACCGCTACCTGACCATCGCTATCCTCTGTGTCAGCCTGATTATGGCCGCCAGTATGTTGATGCTCTATCTGGGCGGGCAGAAGGACGAGCGGCGCTATCAATCCGAAAGCTATGAAATGCTGGAGCAGAATACCACGGATTTCAACAAGATCTTCGGGCGGGCGGATGGCTTTGTTCGCAACCTAACAGCTTCGCTGGGCAGCCTCGACTGGTTCGCTTCGGCCAGTCAGGAGGAAATCGATGCCTGCTTCCCTGCATACATTGCTGACGCGGGTATTCAGTGGATCCGCGATGTGAAGAGCATCGACTCCCCGGTTGGGCGAGAGCTTTACAACCGCATCGGCGTTGTGCTCTCCAGCTCAGTGGATTTTGATAGGCTCATCCTTTACGCGCCCAACTCCGGCTTCGCCTTCGGCACGATCAGCGGCGGCGAATACTTCTTTCTCGCCCGAAACGAAAAAGAGCTCAAGCGCGTTTTTAACACGGATGTGCGCTGGCAGACCGCGCAGAGCGGCAGTCTTGTCTTTATTCCCGGCGCAACCGAGGAAGAGCACGAGCTGCTGTATATCGTCGAGCATCTGGAAAACGGCGTGACGCTGCTGATCGGCATTTCGGATAAGTCGCTGATGGAAACGCTGTTCGCCAACCGTGCGCATCGCTCCTATAAGCTGGAACAGATGGTCGTGCACCTGCCCAACGGCGGCCTCGGTTATCGGGATGAGCAGAAAAAGGTGACGTTTATCGGCCGAACGTGGGATGTGCTGACCAATCGGAATGAAGTTTTTGAAAGTAACACCTATTTGATGATGCGGTATCGTTCCGCGTCGCCCGCCTATACGCTCATCGCCGTTCTAAGCCCGACGGGCACGGGCAGCGTCGTCAGCGCAACGCTGTTCATGCCGTTCGTCGTCATCAACGTGTTGTGGCTGCTGCTCGTCTCCTTCATCTGCGTCTATGTGCTGACGCACTTCAACCGCCCGATTGAGGAAATTCTGCACGAAATCGGCACGATGCAGGGCGGCGGCGAGAATCTTTCCGAGGTCGAACAGCTCGCCATGATCGAAACCGCCATCCATCAATACAATCAGGATCTCAAAGCCGGTCAGGAGGACGTGGAGGAACAGCGCAGCCAGCTCAAGCGCATCTATCTGGGCAAGCTGGCGCTAGATCAGAATACCTATCTCTCCGATCAGCAGCTCGAAACGCTGCATATCCCGCAGCTCCTTGCGCGCTACATGCTCATCGTCCTTTACCCGGATAACGGCAGATGGACGCACGCCGAGGAGGGCAGTGAACAGGAGCAGGCGTATCAGCGCCATATCACCATCCTCTCCGTGCAGGAGGCCATGCGCAGCAACATGCTGCTGAGCGGCGCGGAATACCTGACCTGCCACACGCGGCTGCTGATTGTCGTTCCCGTCGATGAAAACACGGACGAGCAGCAGCTCCACGATAAGGCCGTATCCAGCGCCAAGAGCATCGGCGCGAATCTGGGCATGCGGCTTCAGGTCGGTTTCAGCAAGGTATACAGCGACCGCTCCACGTTCAGCCGCGCCTACCGCGAGGCACTGAAAAGGGTGACGCTCGTGGAGGGAGGGGAAAACCAGCCGACGGGCGAGGTTAATTTCAGCGAGCTGCTCAAAAAGAACATGCGCATCGCCGATTTGATTTACATCGAGCATTACAGCGGCGCGTTCGAGGCGTTCAAAGAGATCGTTCACGAAATCTTCCGCCAGCCCAGCGGCAGCATGCGTACCCAGCAGCTCCAGAGCTTCCAGACGCTGATGGTCTGCATGCTCACCGAAACCAACGATGTGAACGCCCGGCTGCTGGAACAGATGGATGCGGAACTGGATAAAATGATGCAGTCCGAAAACGAGGAATATGTGCTGGAATGCTGGAACGTCATCTATAAGCGGCTCGAAGAAAACAAGAGCCACAAGAAAATCAGCCAGTATACCGAGCAGTTCGCCGCCGTCTATCAGTACATGATTACGCATTTCCACGACCCGGCGCTGTCGCTTTCCATGCTCTCCGCCGAATTCGGCATGAGCATGTCCACTCTCTCGCGTGAATTTCAGAAAAACCTCGGCAAAGGCTTTCTGGAAACGCTGCATCAGATGCGTATCGAGGAGGCGCGCGCCGAAATCGAAAATACCGAACTTTCGCTCAACCAGATTGCCGAGGCTGTGGGCTACACCAACGTGTTGACGATGACGCGTGCCTTCAAAAAATACTACGGGCAGACGCCCGGCTCTTTCCGAAAGATGCTGGAAAACACAAACGAATGAGCTTCCTCGCCGACGGGTCGAAAAGACCCGCCGGTTTTTTTGATGCTTGCGGTAAAAAATCGGAAAAATGCTCGAAAAAATTGATGCCGGCCGTGAAAATGCAAAGAATATATAGAAAAATGCGCAGGAAAAACTGCTGTGCTTCCGATTCTTGACGCGGCTTTTACGGGCGGCTATAATGCAATCAAACTTCGAGCGGCGGGAACGACAAACGCCGACACGAGGAAAAAAGAATGGAGGATACACCCATGAAAAAAGGAATCTTTGCTCTTGCTATGAGCGCCGCCCTGATGCTGGCCGGTACATCCGCGCTGGCTGACTACACCTTCACCGTTCATCACAGCGGTTCCACGAGCCATCCTTATCAGAAAGGATCCGAGTACTTCAACGAGAAGCTGACCGAGTATTCGAACGGCACCATGAATTTGGATATCTATCCGTCCAACCAGCTGGCTGCTGGTTCCAAGGCCGTGGAGGGCACTGCGCTGGGCACCATCGATATCTTTATTGAAAATCCGATGAGTGTCTGCAACGTCGTGCCCAGCTTTGAGGCGATGAATATGCCGTATCTGTTCGATACCGCTGAGCAGGCATTTGCCATGGTAGACAGCGATGAATGCAAGGTTTTCGCCGATGATTGCGAAAAGAATGGCATCAAGCTGTTGGGGTACTGGTATAACGGCTGGCGCAATGTTTCCAACAGCAAGCGCCCGATCGAAAAGGTAGAGGATCTGAAGGGTCTGACCATCCGCATTGCCGAGAGTCAGGTTTTTGCTGATATGATGGAAGCGCTGGGCATGCAGCCGGTTCCGCTGGCCAACTCCGAAATCTTCACTGCGCTTCAGATGGGTACGGTGGATGGACAGGAAAACCCGCAGAATAACTACATCAACAACAAGTATTTCGAGGTTAACCGCTACTTCTCCATGACTCGTCATGTGTTCAGCGTCGAGCCGGTCGGCATGAACCTGGATCTGTGGAATATGCTCACCGAAGATGAGCAGGCGACCCTGATGAAGGCATTTGATGATGCGACTGTCTATCAGCGTCAACTGGCGCAGGAAACCGAGGAGAATCAGCTCAAGCAGGTGCTGGCCGATGGTGCGGACATCGTCGTGACCTATATCGACGACCTGACTCCGTTCCAGGAGGCAGTGGCCGGTGTATACGACAAATATAAGCAGACCGATCTGAAGCCTTACATCGAGGCACTCGAAGCTGCCAAGGCGAAGGTCGGCGAATAAAACTATGACTGCATCGGGTCGGGCACAAAACCCGACCCGATTTCTTCTTCTCAAAACAATTTCAGGAGGTGCCTCAAAGCGATGAAAACCATCGAAAAATGCTTTAAGGTTCTGGATAAAATTTCCTTTATCCTTTCGGCCTTGTGCGTTGGCGGTATGTTGATTTGCGTTTTTCTTCAGGTTGTCGCTCGAATTTTCCAATTCTCCATCAACTGGACAACCGAAATGAGCCAATATTTCTTCCTTTGGTCTACGACGTTTGCCAGCTATGTTGCTGCTCGCCGCGGCAAGCTCATCGGCGTTGAATTGGTTCAGAAAAAATTCCCGTGGCCGGTACAGCGTGTGTTGCGCTTTGCTGCCTATGGTGCAGCTGCATGGTTCTATATTCTGGTGGATTATTACTGTGCGATTCAGCTTCCCAAACTGATGGTGCAGACCACTCCAGTGCTCAAGTGGTCGATGGGCATGATCTATATCATTATGATGATCGGTCTGGGACTTTTGAGTCTGTATTTTGTCTATGTTGCCGTTTGCAGCCTGTTTGAGAAAAAGGCTGTAAAACCCGCTGTGTCCAAGACAGCGGAACAGATTGCGGAGGAGGTTGAATAAATGGTCGGTTGGTTGTTTGGTTCCTTTGTTGTGCTGTTGTTAATCGGTACCCCGATTGCCGCAAGCCTCGGTCTCGCAGCTGTTATCACCATCGTGATGAGCGGCATGCGCGTCAACATGGTGGTCGTCGGCCAGACGATGTTTGCCGGCATGACCTCCTATCAGCTGATGGCGATTCCGCTGTTCATCCTCTGCGGTAACCTGATGTGCGACGGCGGCCTGAGCAAGAAACTCGTCGATTTCATCAACCTGTTCTGCCGCAAATCTAAGGGCGCGCTCGCCTATGTGACGATTCTCGCCAGCGCGTTCTTCGCGGCGATTTCCGGTTCTTCCCCGGCGACGACCGCAGCTATCGGCGGCATCATGGCGCCGGAAATGCAGAAGAATGGCTATGACGAGGATTTCAGCCTTGCCACCGCCGCCGCGGCCGGTACGCTGGGGCAGATCATCCCGCCGAGCGTCGGCATGGTTTCTTACGCTGTTCTGGCTGAGGTTTCCGTCGGCACGCTGTTCCTGACCGGCTTCGGTCCAGGCATTTTGATGGCTATTTTCATGCTCATTTACGCCTACATCTACGTCAAGAAGAATCCCAACATCAAGATGAACGGCCAGAAGGTGACCGCGAAGGAAGCCGCGACCGTATTCCTCCAGAGCATCTGGGCGCTGGTCATGCCGGTCATCATTCTGGGCGGCATTTACAGCGGCATCTTTACCCCGACCGAGAGCGGCGCGATTGCGTCCGTGTACGGCCTGATCTGCGGCCGCTATATCTATAAGACCCTCGAGTGGAAGAACTTGCCGAAGATTCTGGTCAACACCGCCGTCGGTGCGGGCACCATCATGCTCATCCTCGGCAGCGTGCAGACGTTCAGCGTCGTGCTGACCCGCGGCCATATCCCACAGATTCTCTCCGAGGCGCTGCTGAGCGTGACCACCAACAAGTATATCTTGCTGCTGATGTTCAACATTCTGCTGCTGATCGCGGGCATGTTCCTCAATGCGGTGTCCGCTATCGCGCTGTTTACTCCAATCCTGCTACCGATCATGACCAGCGTCGGCGTCAACCCGTACCTGATGGGCATCGTCATGATCGTGAACCTCGGCATCGGCATGATCACGCCGCCTGTTGGCAACTGCCTGTATGTCGCCTGCGGCATGAGCAAGCGGCTCAGTTTCGAGCAGATTTCCAAGGCGTGTATCCCGTATATCGTCATGCTGATGATTGCGCTGCTGCTGATTACCTATGTCGAACCGATTTCGATGGGACTGATCTGGTTGACCAGCGCAAGCGCGATTTAAGTTTTCAGTAATTCAATCAGCTTGGTTTAGCTCGATTGCACTTTGGCCACATCTGCAAGACTTTATGGTCATGCAGATGCGGTTCATTTTTATATTATTTTCTATAGCTAGCACGATCTTCTTCATCAAATCGTATTTTTTGAAATTCGAAAAAATCAGAATCAGAGTATTGCAGCATGTGAATGCACCTCTTTAATATTGTTATTAAAACATACTAATCTGCACAGAAATGAGATTTTCAGATTCAGATGGGGTATCATCTGAAATTGAAGCTGTGTTCCGCATACCGTCTCCATTTTCTATGTTGAGATAGGCTTCAACCCGTAAGCGATCTTCTTCGGTGGGAATAAGTCCAGCCATCTTTTTGAGCTTCAAATCGCCGGGCTTAATCTTCTGAAAGTGTTTGGGATTCCGAGTGCAAATCCATCGCGGCTCTTTCTTCATCTCAAATTTGAAGGCAGCACCACACTTGCTACATCTAAATTCTCCGTTTGTGGGATAGACCTGTGCCGAACTTCGGGTATATCCACATTTTTCATTGGAGCACTTCCAGTAGATGCCACCCTTTCCGCCTTCTTGAATCACCATCTCACGCCCACAGCAAGGACATGATTGTTCATTTACACGTTCCACTGCGCCACAGATCGGATCAATGTCAAACATTTGTTCATAATTGGCAACGATAGTCTGATCGGCATGACGCTCCATGACTTCGCCAGTTTCACCTGTAAAGCTTAGTGCGTTTAGCGAACCTGTCCAAATGGCAGCACTATCCACGAAAATAAGTTTTTCGTGCATTTTTTTCTTGTGGATAACGGTCACACCAATTTCCTTTAATTGTTTTTCACATAGGCAATACGTTGGCAATTCACGTTTCCCGCGGTCAGAATGGGCTTTGGTAATAACAATAATTTGCTTGCCTGCATGAATTGCATCGGCAAAGAAACCCAGAAGCCTGCTTATACGGCTTGTCGTCATAAATGCAGAGTAAATGATGAGCCGTTTCTTGAAATGCTTTACATCAGACAGAAAATAGTTGTCAAACACTTCTCCTTGACAGACCAGATGTTTTCCAGTGATCTCGTTTTCGGTGGTAATAGCAGAAGCCTTGCTGAATGCCAAATTGGGCAGCATACGCTTGGCATCTTCCTTGGGTAAGCATTTTTTATGAAGAAGATATTCCAGAAGTTCTCCCAGCGCGTTGCCCTTGGCTCTTTTTTCGCAATAGGAAAAATTACCTACCATGAAAAGCTGAAACTTAGCTCTGGTAACTGCAACATTGAACATTCTCCGCAAGTTGTCATTGATTGCTTTGCAAACTTCATCGGAAGAACTGTCTGGAATGAAAAGATTGGCTTTCCAGTGGGGTTCATCCACCACTAAATCAAAGATAACAATATCTGCTTCACTGCCTTGAAAGGAGTGAATTGTACCAGCTTTTACGAGAAAATGATTTGGATTCAGCCCACGATTTTTGTATTCAAGTTCAATTAACTTGTTAATCAACATGACGTGAGGCTTATAAGGGGCGACAATCAGAACGGAGGCATTCTGTTCAATGTTTTCATTTTCGCTTAAATGATTGAGCTTTTTATCAAGGAGTTTGAACGCCAAATCCACATCCACGACAGCAGAAAAGCAATTAAGCCGACTGTTGCTGCGGCCTTGAGGAATACCAGTTACCCATGCGTGGAGACTTTCGGTATCAATGAGATGAATGGGATATTTTGAACGTTTTCCGATATACCACTGATAAAAGGCGTCACGTTCGATGCAACGCCGACTTGCACCATCATCAGATTTTAGACCGCCATATTCGCCATAGTACATGTTTGCAATGTCTGCAATAGCAGCTTCCATACGAAATTGATTATTCAGCATGACAAAATTTGAGGGACAGGTGGATCTGTCTTTTGCGCGAGTCTGCATGCCGCTGTGATAGAAAATGTCCTGACCGAGCCACTTTTGTGCCATCGGTGTATTTGCCATGACGATGGGGGGTAATTGCAGAAAATCACCGACAATCACCAGACACTTCTTTGCCAGGTAACTGGCACACCACAGAGCAGGAATGGAAGCCATTGAAGCTTCATCCAGAATTACTGTATCGAACTTTCGCTCGCGCAGTATATCGCTCAAGTAGGTTTTCGCCAAGGTTGCACCAACAATCTTAGCGTTCATAATAGCTTGCTTTTCCAGCTCCTGCATCTTCTGCGTGATGGTGGTTAGTTCAGCTTGAATATGCTGGATTTCTTCTTTCAAATGGTTGATTTCACGACTGATAGTGTCAATATCTGGAGCATCTGCAAGCTCTCGCTGAATGATTCCTTTTTGCTCGATCAACAAATGATACGAAACATGATTATTAGAACAGGGGGGAAGCGTGTAAAATGAACCGAATAGCGTTGCTTCATGGATGAATAAATTAGAACAATGCTGTACTTCTGCATCCAGTTCGGTATTCTTCGCAGTCAGTGATTGTTGGAGGTTTTGCAACTCTTGCTTTAAATTGTTTATGGATTCATATGAGGATTCTGCCCGACTGATTTGTAGTTTCAAATCCGCAATTTCTTTTACCAAAGATTCCTTTTTTGTTGAGAGGATTATCAACTGCATATCCAGTGTTTTCGATTTTTGTGTCAGACTTTCAAACTCTAATTCCCAATAGCTGCTGCTTTGTGTTGGAGCAAGAGCTTGCATTTCCGCTTGAATGGTTTTCAATTCATCAAGTTGTTTTTGATAACTATTAAGTAGATTCTGTGTTTGACGGAGCTGTTCATTCAGTTTGTCCTGATTCGACTTTTCACTGGCTATTGTATCCTGAGCCTGCTGTAAAGTATTCTTTGAAACAAACAGTTTGGCTAGTGCGTTCTTTTTTGCATAATCAGAAAGAACGTGCTGCGCAGCATCTTGTTTTTCCTGACTGGATTTCGTTTCTGCCTGTAAATTGGCTATTTTTTCCTTGGTAGCGTTGATTTCACTGTTCAGGAAAGGCGCAGTCAAACATTTAGATTCTTGTTCTCTCAATACGGCATATCGGGTGTGCTTTCTGAGTTCACTTTCTGCTTCCTGTAATTCATTACTGACTTTCTGCTTTTCTTGATTAAGTTTAGCATGGATGAGAAAAGTTTGCTGAAATTCTTCCTTTTTAGATTGTAAAGATAGCGTCAAGCTTTCATATTGTGCATGTTCAGGATGAGCGGACATCTCTTTCTCTATGGAAGCATTCAGCATTGCAATCCGTTCGGTGATTTGTTGAACAGTGTCTGATAAAGCGTCAATTTTTTCAAGCACGATCTCAATCGTGCTCAGTTTATTCTCTTGAAGCCATTTGTGTTTTGCAGTCAAGACGGCATATTTTTCCAGTACAACCTCATTGTCGTGCTGCTTTTGTTCTAAGGCTTGCTGTTTTGCGGTCAGATCGCGTCCTAATTCATCTACATGAGAAGCGATTTTTGCTCTATCGGGAACGTCGGAACCGGGAGCGCCGATGCGAAGAATGGGGTAGGGTTCATTCGGATGATCTCCATATGCCTTAGCGGCTTTCTTAATTGCGCCATCGACAGCAGTGTTGGTATGAGAAACGACCAGTACAGTGCGGTTGTGCTGGTAAAGCTGCTCAATAATCTGTCCAATCACAGTTGTCTTTCCTGTGCCGGGCGGTCCCCAGATATAAGTGATGTCCTCCGTCAATGCGGTCCTGATTGCACGCTGCTGACTTTCTGTATTGGAGCTATCCAGCACCAGAGTGCTTAGATCATATATTTTTCGAGATGTATAAACATGTCCGTCTGTCATGAACATCCGGTTGCCCGCGGGATTGTCCGTATGTGCATTCTCTTCGATGCACTTGATAAGGCGTTCCATCAGAACTGTGGAGCCGTTTTCCAGCGTTGCCTTTCCAAGGGTATCCGGTAGTGCTATTTTTGAAGACAACATGAGTGAATTATCTTCAAAACTAATGACGGTTACATCGAATTGCTCATTACCAATTTTTAATTTGCAAGGAGTATCAGCAGGAAGATTAGGTAGGTATTCCACATCGAAACGATACCAGTATTCCCCGTTACGCCCTTCCATTTTCTGACCATTGTTTAGGAGTGTAGATGAAGCACCGCTTTTCTTTACTTCATCAATTTCTTCTTCTAATGCTTGGCGAAACTCACTTAAACGTCCATTTAGCGGTATTTTTTCAGGACGCACATTGCTCTCTTTGGGCTTCATATAAACAGTCACGCTTTCAGTCGATGATTTTATGCAGAAAAACATACACTTTAGAATATATTATAATGGGTTTTACAAGTGATGACAATACTGATGTGACGGGAAATGCGATTGCTTCAATATAGTGTTGGTATGAAAAATGGGGCTTTCCTTTGCGGAAAGCCCCATCAACTGGCTGACCACTATCCATTACCCGTGGTCAAGATGTCTCTTGGTATCGATCCCCAAGCGGATGCAGGTGTCAGTTCATGACCTAATAATCCGTCGCTGAAGCGTCTCTCGATCCCGGTGATTCTGCCGGATTTCGCTGGCGTGCTGCTCGTTGTATTCGTGCTCGTATTCGTACAACGGGCGCGTCATGGGGCGCATGACGCCGGACTTGCGTTCGCCGGACGAGGCGATAACCGCCGTGTACAGGCTGAGCTGCTCGGTATATCCCGGCGTACCTTCCACCTGATATTTTCCTTGCAGGCAGACGGACAGCACGCCGAGGCCGATCACGCTTGCCATATCGGGCGAAGTCTGGCTGTGCTCTGCAACGGCTGCGGCATACAAAAGGCAACGAAGAAGAATAGAATACGAAAAAGAGAGCTAACCAACAATTCCTGTCAGTTAGCTCTCTTTTCTATGCAATGATGGGAAAATGTTGCCACAGCGTTGCCGCAACGACTTTTGAACCTTGATTTTTCTTTGTATTGTTAGAAAAATCGGAGGGTGATTCTTATTCCCACTCGGCAAAGGGAACTATTTTCTAAACATATTTGTTTAGAAAATCAGCGGATTTCGACCGATTTTTGTGAAAAATCGGTTCATTTATCCTGAAAATGAAATTGTTTTGGTAGCGGAAAAGTAGCGTGTCAAATTGACCTCGAAAATGGGGGCAATTTGAGGGGGTCTCTATGCGTCCATTGTACCGGGAGACAGCGCGAATGTCAAGCCAAAAGATGAAGGACGAGCGAAAA
>UMIP01071576.1_pt1 | contig 39786 bp, 33 predicted proteins | sample 1965751 | NCBI WGS metagenome assembly UMIP01 (sample SAMEA4836117, study PRJEB28245) | human gut metagenome | biome: gut microbiome; material: fecal sample | place: Denmark | collected 2008
CACCACTTGCAGAAGTGGGAGTCTTCTCGACTGAGATAAAACATGGAAGAAACATGCACGCTCGAAATCTATAAAGAATTCTGAGCACACACAAACACAAAAGGAGGATTTTATCATGAGTTATTTATACAAAACAAAAGGCACCTGTTCCACAATGATCGAAGTTGAGCTGGATGGACATATTGTAAAGGATGTCAAATTTACCGGCGGATGCAACGGTAATCTGAAAGCCATCCCAAAACTGGTGCAGGGTCTGACGGTTGAGCAGGTAGAAGAAAAGCTTTCCGGCATCTCCTGTTCCGGACGTCCTACTTCCTGCGGAGATCAGCTGGCAAAAGCCTGTCGTGCTGCCCTGGAAGCACAGAATGCATAGCTGATGCATGACTAATAAAGAAAAAGGATTCGAAGCATCTGTATCTCTGTGTTCCATGTACAGATGCTTTTTCTTTCTCTATCGGCCGCAATTATCTGATAATTCGGCATTGCATCTCACTCATTTCTGCCTATTCTTATTTATTTAAAATATTTTTTCACTTTTCTATTGACATATCATGTTTTATCTGTTATATTGAGTACAACAAATAAAGAACTTACAGTTCTTACAAAATTAAAGAAAGAGAGGTACAGTCCACCGGAAACATAATTTAAACTTCAAAAAACGATACTAAGCATAGGAGGTACGGTCCAATCTACATTTAAATTTTATCTTCATTTATTATAACGAAAGAGGTACAGTCCAATGAAATAGTTATTCGTTTTCCATCAATTTAATTTTTCGAAAACGAGGTATGGTCCAATGAGATAATTATTCATCTTTCATCATTTAAATTTTTGAAAACGAGGTACAGTCCAATGAAATAGTTATTTTCTTTTCATAATTTAAATTCTTGAAACGGAGAACAGACCAATGGACAGGTAAATGAATTAATTTAATCTTAGAATACATAGTTGGAGGTACAGTCCACCAGAGATTAAAGTAATCAGCAGTTTTTCCTGATACCAGAATTGAATACATGACAGATACCATAGTAAATCAAAAAATCAAGGTTCAGATGGCAACGTTCAGATATGAATCGGATTTAAAAGGTCATGATAGAAGGAGATTTGAAAACGTAACGGGAAAGGCTCAAAAGAAAATTGAATCAAAAAATTGTATAACGAGACATATCGAAAGATTAAGGAGGAAAAATCCCTTGGAGAGTATATGTTATTAAGGCTACATTGATATCTGTAAAAACAGTATTGATGTAGCCTTTTCTAGTACAGTGTTTCTGAAATAAGTAGCATATAGAACGCAGGATGTTTTTACAAGTGTGTGATTCCAAAAATGCAGGCGTAGCGGGCTACGCCGAGGCTTTTGGAATTGCGCAATTGTGAAAATAGACAAGTTATATGTGGTACTTATTTAGAAATCGCTGTACTAGTACCGTGTTTCGTAAATAACTGTACCAATGCCTGCTTTTTGCATTTCCTTCCCTCTTCTACTCCCTTTCTGCTCATCTTCAAAAATACTCCTTCTTTTACATCATATACGTTACTGTTCGCAGATCCTCCGGTTACCTTTCCCTGATTTCTATTGACACACTTCTCTTATAGGTGTAATCTAGTATCGAAAACTAGATGTTGTCGTTTTAGCAGACAACAAGAAAGGTATACAACTGAAATGAGAGAGATTATTATTTCCACTGAAAGTGGCTCCGATCTTCCGGAAAACCTTGTAAAAAAATACGATATAAAAGTCATTCCCATGCATATCGTCATGGATGGCATTTCCTATGCTGACGGAACCATCAGCGTAGATAAAATTTACGAATACCATAATGAGACAAAAAAAATCCCGACAACTTCTGCGGTAAATGTCGGCGAATACATTGATTTCTTCACACAAATCCGCAAAGAGCATCCGGACTGCGTTATTATGCATCTGGCTTATTCCTCGCTGGCATCTTCTACTTATCAGAATGCAGAGATTGCTATCCGCGAATTTGAGGATATCTATCTGATCGATACAAGAAACGTATCCGGTGGCTGTACGGCACATCTTGCAAAAACATATGAGATCGTTCAGGCGAAAAAAGATACTGTCACCGACTATAAAGCATTGGCTGATGAAATCGAATCCTGGAACAAAAAAGTCTTCTGTTCCTTCATTCCGGGAAATCTGGACTATCTGAAAGCCGGCGGACGAGTGTCCAATGCTGCATACCTGGGTGCTACACTGCTCCGTCTGAAACCACTGATTGAGATCGTGGACGGACAACTTCTTGCCTCCAAGAAATACCGCGGCTCTATTGAAAAATTTGTGGATACCTATATGGAAGAATATCTTGCGAAACATGATGTTTCCAGAAAATGTCTGTATCTGATGTATTCCAAAGGACTTTCCCAGGTTGCCCTTGACCGGATGAAAGAAAATGCAATCCGCTTCGGCTTTGAAAACTATGAATATGTCATGACCGGATGTGTTATCAGCTGCCATAGCGGTCCGGGAGCAATCGGACTTGCCGGATGTTGTGAATAAGATTTTTTACATGTTTTTTAAAAGATAAATTCCATTCAAAAAATCCCATATTTTTCATCTCGCAGGCTAAAACGCCTTACTCTGATGAAAAATATGGGGTTTTTTCTTTACATTATGGTCATTCTTTTGTAAAGCAGACATTCGCAATCCGCTTTGTCTGCTTTCTCTTTTTACTTATTTACGAATTTGACAGCCGTACCGTATGCGATGACTTCGGCCGCTCCCTGGATGATAGCTGATGTCGCAAAACGAATATTTACCACTGCGTCTGCACCAAGTCCTTCGGCTTCTTCTACCATACGCTGAATCGCCAGATCTCTTGCTTCGTTCATCATCTCGGTATAGGCTTTCATTTCTCCGCCTACCAGATTTTTGAAGCTTGCACCGATATCTCTGCCAATATTTTTGCACTGAATGGTACTTCCTTTTACCATTCCAAGCATCTCCAGTTCTTTTCCTGATATATAATCTGTGTTTACTAATACCATAAGCCTGTCCCTCCCATTTTTCGCCGCTCCCCATAACCGTGCAAGCACGCTTCTGGCTCACTTACGCTCATTATATCATAGGGTGTATGAAATATGTCATTTTTACTCCAAATTTAATTTATTTTTCAAAAACCATGTCGTCACAAAGAAGAAGATGACACTGTAAATGGCATCGGTGATGCACTGTCCCGCCAGAAGTTTGACATATCCGGCTACGACCATACCTTTTCCTGCATCAGCATGAACTCCGATACCGGCATTATCCACTGCCATGGAACCGTTGAGCATCTCAATCAGATTAAAGTTTGTCAGCGTACCGATAATCGCAATAATAATCAGAATTACGATAAAGGTCAGCACACTGTAAAACACTTTATGTCTCTTTGCAGCAGCACCGATTGCCATAGCCGTATAAACCAGCAGAATGATACGAACAATCTGAATCACCGCAGTTACAATGGTCAGAATGATTTCTCCCGCACTTTCCTGAAAAAATTTGAAGAAATCTCCCCATGGAAGGGAACACCAGTCAAGTGCAAACAGATTTCCACTGCCAGCCACACTGGTCAGCGCAAGTACAAACACAGATACGATCAATGTTATGATACTCAGCAAAACCCAGATCAGAGAACTGATGGTTTTAGATGCAACCAGCATCCATGTAGGAACCGGAAGGGTATGCATCAGATAACCTTCTCCTTTCAGCAGATTTTTATAAAATCGCTGAAGGATCATAACAACCGTCACGATCATCAGTGTCATGATCAATAGTGTATAGATCAGGCCGCTGACTACAACTGCAATTGCATTCCCCTGTGTCGCCTGCCAGATAGTTCCTCTGGCAAGGAATCCAACTATCGCTGCCACGATCAAAACAGCCAGATACAGCACACCCATCAGCCTGCTGGTCGATTTCAACTCATACTTCAATAATTTTCCTAACATCTGAATACCTCCCTGAACAACTCATCTACTGATTTATGTTCTGTTTCACGAATTTCATCCACACTGCGATGAAAAACAATATTGCCCCGATTGATAAATACTGCCTCGTCCAGTACACGCTCAATGTCTGAAATCAAATGTGTAGACATTACGACCAGTGCATCTTCAGAATAATTCCGAATGATAGTATTTAAAATATAATCTCTTGCCGCCGGGTCTACACCGCCGATTGGCTCATCCAGAAAATAGATTTCTGCATTCCGGCTCATCGCCAGTATCAGCTGTACTTTTTCTTTATTACCCTTGGATAATGTTTTTAGCCGGTCTTTCTCCCGTAAATTCAACTGTTTTAACATTTCCTCCGCTTTCTTCCGGTCAAAGTCTGCATAAAAATCGTCAAACATTCCTACCAGTGCTTCCACATTCATCCAGTCCGGCAGATAATTTGCATCCGGCAGATAAGAAACGAATGCTTTTGTCTCCGGCCCCGGTTTCAAACCGTTTAACAAAATTTCTCCGGATGTGGGCTGAAGCAGACCATTTGCCAGTTTGATCAATGTGGTCTTTCCGCTTCCATTCGGTCCAAGTAATCCTACGATTCTGCCACTTTCTAACGTCAGATTCACATCACTCAAAGCCATTACATTTCCATAATCTTTTGTCAGATTCTTACATTCCAGTCTACTGCTCATGACACGCTCCCTCCTTGTCCTCTCGGATCAAATCTATAATTTCCTCTTTTTCAAACCCCATATTTTTCATCTGCTGTAAAAATGTCTGTATGGTTTCCCTTGCTGTCTCACGTTTCATTTTCTGAATCCTCCCTTCATCATCTGTCACAAACCTTCCACTTGTTCTCTGCGAATGAACCAGTCCCATCCGCTCCAGCTCTGCCAGGGCCTTCTGCATTGTATTCGGATTCACCTCCGCCTCACTGGCAAGATCCCGCACCGATGCAAGCTTGCTGCCCGGTGCATAATATCCGGTTGCTATTCTGTTTTGAATAATATCAACCAGCTGAAGATAGATTGATTTGTCATTTACAAAATTCCACGCCATATCCATTCTCCATCCTTTCTTTGTTTCTCTGTGTATCTCTATGCATCGTTTGTATTATTGTACTGTTGTATTACTTGATTAATACAATAATACTTATGAATCATTTTGTCAATATAAAAAAAGAATTTTTATAATATTGCTATACGGTGTTGTCACTTCTGTGCTATGATATCTTTATTCAACAATGTGGTGGGCATTTGCAATCGGATTCCGCCACTTACTTACGAAAACAGTATTTCAGAAATATAGCCAGTACATCGTTTCGTAAATAACTATACCGGAATGACACGTTTAAAAAATTTCAAGAATACATAAAAATAACATGGAGGGTTTACTCTTATGAGATTAGGAACATACAAGGGCATTCATATGACACGCCCAAATACGGAAGTGACCAAACACGAAGTCCTGAACGTTTTAAAAAAGAAACAAAAGGAATATGCCGTTGCCACAAACATTGATGACCGCAGTGCACAGGAAGGCGATCAGGTAATCCTTGATTTTCAAGGCATGTATCATGGACAGGACATCCCGCATGGAAACGGTTCTGATTTTGCACTGACCATCGGTGCCAAAGCTTTTTTACCGGAATTTGATGACGCTCTGATTGGAAAAAATATCGGTGATACCTTTGATATCAATGTTACATTCCCGACAGATTACCGCATCAGCACTATGCAGAACCGCTCCGTTGTATTCCACACAACATTAAAAAAAATCCGTCTGATGGACTATCAGCCGATTGATGATGAGTTTGCAAAGGATTTTTCTGAATATACAACACTGAATGAATGGGAAAATGAAATTTTTTCCCATCTGCAGGCTCGGCGAAAAACTTCGATACAGGAAAAATTGACCCGGGAAGTAATGGCAAAAATCATTGCCGATTCTGATATCCCGATTGATGATGACATGAAGGAAGAAATAACACAGATTTATTATGATGACTTTCTGGATGAACTGGAAATGAATCAGATCCCACTGGAACTTTACTGCAAGCGTTCCGGTCATACCGAAGATGAAATCTATGCTGACAAAGAGCAGGAAGCTATTAAAACAATTCAGGCACAGAGTGTACTCCATGCCGTTGCTGCTGCAGAAAAAATCAGCATTACGCCAGAAGAGCTGGCTGAGGAGCTTCGGGCAATTGCAATAGAGGAGGATGAAGATCCGGAGGAATTCGTAGAGACATTGGAAGAGGAAGATGTGGAGAATATCGCCAATCAGCTTACGATGGATAAAACGATGGCCTTCATATTGGACAGCGTGATTTACGATAGGTAGAGAGGAGAAGAACTCAGATGAGTGCTTTGGGCTAAGACGCCCTTCATCACTAATCTGAGTTCTTCTCCTTTTTACGTTGTGAAACACACTGTCTTTATTCCGGCCCCGAGACATGCCTTTCGGCACCAAGCTATGTTTCTTTTCTTTTTACGTTGTAAACCCGCTGTCCATATTCAATGCCTGTATAATTTCTGTCATGCTACCAATACTAGTACAGCGAATATTAATTAAACGCTATATTTGGAGGAATGAACATGAGTAAAAATATGTATACAAATAGAAATACACATGACACGAATTGTCACAGAAATTATGGTGGTCCAAATAAGGATGCTGTTACCACTGGTACGTTTGAGCAGGCAGATAGAACCGATGATTTTGACTATGATTATCTGGGAAAATCTGCTTCTGCCAATGACCAGACTGGTCTGATCCCATCCGGACCACAAAATGATGACGAAATTAAATCTTATCAGGATGTGTTTCCTTTTGCGCCACCGCTGCTGAAAAAGGATAAGGATTCGCTATCATAAATTCAACTTTTCTGGTTGCACTACGTAAATAGCGGGCTCAGAGCAAATTTTTCCTTCCAAGCGATTGTTAGCTGGAAGGAAAAATTTGTCTGAGTCCGCTTTCATAATCTTAAAGTATAGCCATAAATTTTAAGTCACCCTAAACAACTTTGTGATCCAGCCATTTCCGTCTGTGGAACCGGATTGTAAACACAATACTCCGCACGGTCCAATCGGTAAACATTCCGATCCACACTGCGATCGGTCCAAATCCCTGTGCCCGGCAAAGATAGATGCACAGGCTCACTCGGAAGATCCACATGGAACAGGTGGACAAAATCATGGAAAATTTGACATCTCCGGCTGCACGCAGTCCATACGGCGGGATAAATGCCGGAACCCAGACGATTGGTTTTACAATCGTGATTACCGTCATCATATAAAAACACATATCCGCACTGGCTGGTTCCATACCTGCGATCATTGTAATCGGCTTCGTCAATCCCCAGATGATGAGACAGCAGATGATAACAACCACCTCGGACAATACGGCAAGTTTCTTGATATAATACACGGCCTGTTCTTTTTCACCGGCACCGATACACTGACCGACAATGGTCATCAGACCAATTCCAATACCAATTGCTGCAATACCGTTTAAATTCTCTAATATGATCGTCATGGCCTGTGCTGCAATGGCGGTAGTTCCAAGTGTGGACACTGTGGACTGGATTGCCAGTTTACCAAACTGGAACATACCATTTTCAATACCGGACGGGATTCCGACAGAAAGAATGATCAAAATCAGTTTCATATCCGGACGGATACTAAAATAATCACGGATCACAATCTCCTGCTTCGGCACACGCTGACGGCAGATCATAATGATGGACATCAGAATCCGGGAAGCAAGTGTGGAAATTGCCGCACCGGCTACCCCCATATGGAATCCAAAGATCAAAACCGCATTTCCGGCAATATTTACCAGATTACATAATGCAGAAATCGTCATCGGCAGCCTGGAATTTCCCTCAGCCCGGAAAAATGCCGCATTCGCATCAAACAGACCGATAAATGGGAACGACAGAGCTGTGATCAGAAAATAAATCTGGGAATTATCCATAACATCCTGTTCCACATTACCGAAAATCAGCCGCAGCAACGGATGACGAAAGGCTATACATACTGCCATTAATCCAATGGAAATGACCAACATTGACAGCAATACCTGACGGGCTGCCTTATTGCAGGCCTTCACATCTTTTCTGCCCAGATACTGTGAACAGATGATGGCACCTCCGGCGGTCAGTGCGGTGAACACCTGAATGACCAGCACATTAATGGAATCCACCAGAGAAACAGCAGAAATAGCTGCACTTCCAACATTGCTGACCATCATACTGTCCACAGTACCCATCAGAGAATTCAACAACTGTTCCACCATCAGAGGTATCAGCAATACCTTCAGATCGTGATTGGAAAAGAGCAGCTTACCCGCATCTATCTTCTGTTTTTTTGTTCTCAACTCAATCTCACCTTTTCTCCTTCCTCCGGCAGAAAACTGTCAAAAATAAACATATCAAATGTACCGCGGGCAGCTTCCAGCTCGGCCTGACTCTTTATCGTCCATGCCGCGGTTTTTACTTTAAATAATTTTCGGCACATCCGAAATCCCCGGATATGTCGGTCTTTGTGATTATACGATATAAAATCCGGTTTTGCACAGAAATTCAACAGCAGATTTGTCAGGAAAAAACGCACAATCTTCGGCATCTTATCCTCGCTGTGAAAGAAATCCATAGACAATTGTCCCCGCAGTACCTTTGGATTATGTCTGCGATACCAGACCAGTGCCAGCGGATTAAAGCATTCCATACAGTAAACACCGCTGTATTGAGATAACATCTCTGCGGCAGCTTCCGTAGTCGCCTTGTAATCATAACCAACTTTGATTTCAACCACAAGCGGTGTTCTGCCCGCAATCAGATCCAGCACAGCAGAAAAAAGCGGTATCTTTTCTGTACTGCCTTTCAAAGAATACTGCTCTAATTCTGCATATGTTAATTCTGTTAATTTCTTATGTATGCCGCACATACGCTTCAGGTCAAAATCGTGAAAAACCACAAGTTTTCCATCTTTGGTAAGCTGCACGTCCAGCTCAATGCCAAAACCTTGATCTACCGCTTTTCGAAATGCTGCCAGACTGTTTTCCGGTGCTTCTGAATGATTATCAAAAAGACCACGATGAGCGATCATTGTATGATCAAAAGCTGCAAAAGACCGTGTTTTTTCTGTTTCCGGTCGAAGCATATATAGACTTAAGCCCAGTAAGCCAAACAGGATTGCGGCAGCAACAAAAAGCCATACCAGTATCATTTCTGTATTTTCCTCCGCATCTGTACATTTCAAGAATGCCCAGGCATTTTTGCTGCGAGATGCACGTCATGCAATGCATGCAAAGCTGGCTATAACTCCAGCCAGCTTATGTTCTTTCACTTGCTCAGACAAATGGCATCTCTTATCTTTTCTATGCCTGCACCTTGTTTAAGAAATGCTCCCATTCCACGACAGCTTTTTCAAACTCTACTTCTATCCAGTAAGTATCTTCCTCTACATCCACAGCGATCTCACAGCAACATGCGCCACCGTTTTTTGCAGGTTTCGGTGTCACTACAAATACTTTTCCATCTTCCTGTATTTTCCGGAAAATCTCTTTAAACTGTTCTTCCGGAATATCCTGATCCGGCACTTCCCGCTGCAGCACATTGTTTGCGTCATAATACTTTGCGCCTTCCAATAAAAATCTTGTAATTACCGGAGATTTGAAACGAAGTTCTGTGTCATCCAGATATCGATCAGTCAGAGTATCATTCGACGGATTGTTATGCTTTGCTGCTACGCCCAGCAGAACCATCGTCATAAGCCCCGGATTTAACTCCATTTTCTTTACTTCCGCATCCTGGAACATAAATTTATCCAGTTCGTTTACACATTTAAACGCCATATCCTATTCTCACTTTCTACTAATTCAGAATCTTTTGCTAATTCAAGTCAAACGCACGTGAAACTTGATGCGTGATTCTGGTCAGTGTAAGCTGACATAGACTAATTATAAGTATAATACACTGTTTTTGCAAGCCTGATTCCATTCGAGTCAAGAATGTCGTTACAGTTCACTCATCATATGTATTCAAATATTGATCATGCTTGCATGAGGAAATATTTGGATACATAATGATGAAGGGAGCGCCTTTTTATGAGCAAAAGTAGCAGCGTAAGCGTTTGCCTTCTTGAACCAAGTTCAAGAAGTATCGCTCGCAAGCGAGCTCTTTTGCGAATGGCGCGTGTGAACAGTAACAGAATGTCCTCTGCATTCCCTGTGCGCTAAAGGATATGTGAAAAAATAGGTGCTACAATAACCGTCAGAATACCTGCAACGGCGATGGATAAACCACCCATTGCCCCTTCGATCTCACCCATTTCCAGTGCTTTTGCAGTACCGATCGCATGTGCGGAAGTACCCAGTCCAACTCCTTTTGCCACCGGATGTGTAACATGGAATAACTTGTATACAAAATCCGCCAGCACATTTCCAACCACACCGGTGATAATAATAACCGCAACGGTAATCGTCACAATACCATTCAGTTCTTCTGACACACCCATACCGATTGCTGTTGTGATAGACTTCGGCAGCAATGTCACAAACATATCATGCTCCAGATGGAAGATCAGGCACAATACCAGAATACAGACAGCACTGGTCAGGACACCTGAGATAATACCACCCATAATGGCTTTCCAGTTCTTCTTCAGCAGTTCCATCTGCTCGTACAGCGGAATTGCCAGACATACGGTGGCCGGTGTCAGCAGATAACTTAAAAGCTGTGCACCATCATTATATGTATCATAATCAATATGGAACCCTACCAGGATCAAAATAATGATCACGATAGAAATCAGTAACGGATTTAACAATGCAAATTTAAATTTCTTTTTCAGCAATACTCCGACTTCATATGCAAGGATACTCACCAGTACGCCGAAAAACATAGAATTATTCAGAATGTCCTTCATTTTTCTTACGCTCCTCTGCTTCAATCATCGTCTGTGTTACTTTTCCGGAAACACCCATAACTACAATTGTGGATACAAACAAGATCACAATTATCGGAATCAGCACTGGTTTTAATGTATCCCATGCGTTCAGCAGACCGACACCTGCCGGAATAAACATCATCGGCATGATCTCGATCAGAAATTTTCCCGCATCCTGAACCGCTTCCACCTTCAGCACTTTCGTTTCCAGCAGGACAAACATCAGCACAAGTCCGTAAATACTTGCCGGAATCGGCAGCGGCAATACATATTTCAATGCCTCTCCTATAAAAGAAATAAAAAGAATAATGACAAATTGACGAATATACTTCATAATAACGCCTCTTTTCCCTGGTCAAAAAGTCTACATTTTACGATAACATTTTCCTAAAAATGCAATTCAGTTTCCCAATCATTATAGCAGAATTCAAATATTTTTCAATACATTGGTGCTACCAATTTCAAAAAATTCAAGCGTTCATTCGCGTGTACGATTCCGTAGGGCTGTTCCTGCTGCCCATATTCCAAACAATATTACAGACAGCAGACTTGCCATAATCCCATACCGTTGTCCCGGCGGTTCAAACTGCAGATCCACCGTGTGTGTACCGGCAGTTACTTTCGCACCGGCAAAAGCAGTATTCACTTTTTCCAGTTTTGTCACCTTTCCATCCACATACAGCTTCAGTCCGTTTTGCATTGGAATAGAAGTAACGAAATAACCATCTTCTCCTGCAGTAATTGCACAACTGAGTACACTGTTTTTGTTCCATTGTTCTTCCGGAAGCAGCGTCGCAGACTGCACCTGCTTATTCTGAAACAATGTTGTCGGAAAACGATAGCACGCGATTTCAGTCAGGTCATAAGTTCCGGCAGACAGCTTCAAAGAAATATATTTATCCCTGCCTTTTTCCTTTAACATATAAGAAAAGACATTATTTTCATTTGGATACGGTGCATCCAGACCGGATAACTTATTTCGCCTTCCATTTGCTGAAATGACCACCGGATCCGCTGTATGATTTTCTACCTGAAATCGGAAATACAGTGTTCCGTTTTCCATATCCGGATCCAGCGGAATCCGGAGCACACCGCTCTCCGTAGCTGTGATCCGATAACCCTTCTTCACCGGTGTGACCTGAATCTGCTTATCACGGCTGACTTCCTCTGCATCCAGCCCCGGCAGTGCAATTTCATCCATCTCAGATACTTTCACCGTTTTCTGTCTATCATTTTCCACCACGGTATATCGGCTCAATGCTGTCATTTTCTCCATATCGTCCAGGGATGCAAACTGTTTATCCGAAATGCAGTCCGCTGTAGTATAGGCAATTGGCAGTACATCCGTATTTTCCGCAATGACATATCTGCCCTTCTGCTGCAAAACGGAATAACCCGAAGGCATCTTATTCTCCGTAGTCAGGATATAGCGTTCTCCCATCAGCTGTGCAAACAGCGGGTTCCGCTCTTCCAATAATGCTGTCCGGTTATTAATCTGAATCGGCATTTTCACTACATTGTAGTAGAAATTCTGATACAGCGGATTTGTGACAGAAGAATACATATTCGCACTCTGCTGACCATAAAACAGCAACGCATTGCAGTCTTTTTTCGTATCCGTCAGCTTGTCGCAACGGTACAGCCGGTTTCCGCAAAAAGCCTGTACTTCTTCCTCTGTAAATTGCTCTGATTCCGTGTCAGTATCTGTATCCGAAACTGCACCGTTTTCCGTACCGGTATGCCAAACGACACCCGCGCCCAGACTTTGATCGGTATCCGTGCTCATTGTCTGCTCTGTATTTACACCGGATGCCTGACCGGCTTCTGCATTTGGGATTCCCTGCCAGCCTTCCATAGCCGCCGCCCCCAGATAAATGAAAAAGGGCATGACAAACAGACCGATATAGCGAAACATTCCTGTCCCGTACAGACTCTGCCGCTCTTCTTCTTCCTCCGTCAGATGCGCATGTTTTCGCAAAATCAGATCCACCAGGACAATGGTCAGCAGAATCGCTCCATCCAGTGTTACCCAGGCAAACCATTCCTGGTTCCGCTGGGTCAGCATTATAACAGCAAAAATCAAAAGCGGCCACAGACGCCACTGCGTCTCACCCTTCCGGATTTTCTGAAACACCTGCATACAATAATAAATGACCACCGGTACAAAAGGCATCAAAATCTTTCCTCTTGCATACAAAGTTGCATTCAGCACATAAGACGCAACGCCAAAAAGGCTTCCCGCTAAAAGCAGAGCGCACTGCCAGCGCACTTCCCTCACCCGCAGTCCAAGCACCAGCAGATACAGGCACAGCAGCGTCAGCCCAAGACCATAAGGATCATACAACAGGTTTTTAATATTCGGCATCACCAGATCCACCCATGTGGTAGCTTTTTCTCCACTGTGCTTATGCTCCAGAATCGTCATGAATGTCGGAAGAAGCAGCATCATTGCCATTCCAAGCGACAGGATAACGCTGGTAACACCCTGAAACAACAGATGTCTGCGTCCTCTGACATCTTCCTTACGGAGCATTCCAACTGCAAACCAGCCGATCACTGCCAGACAGGCTATAGCATAATAGAAGCTGTGCAGATAGATCAGTGTCAGGCTGATGCTCATCAGTGCAAATCTGCGTTTTTTCAGGAAAATCAATGCCAGCAATAAAAACGGCATATAATTTACAAACATGATCTGCCGGTGTGTCTGGAAAAAACAGCCGGCCAGCAAAAAAAGCATACTTCCAAAGAAGGCAGCATACGGTGTCATTCCCTTCATTCTGAGCCAGAGCTGCATCAGGAGTACCGCCGCCAGATAGCTGCTCAGTGCATAGACCGGGATCAATACTGTCATAGGAATCTGTGGAAACAGACAGCCTATGATAATATCCGGGCGGTAATAGCCATAATACGCAAACTGAAATCCATTGCTTCCGCCTCCGAGGGAAATCCAGGACGGCGCTAGTGTCCGCTCCTGCATGCACACGTTTCGAATTGTCTCTGCCAGCGTCACATGCTGATTGTACCAGTCCGTAGTAGAACCATAAAAGCACCCATCCGGCCAGACCAGACGAATCAGCAGTACAAAGACCGCCACCAGAATTCCGGTAAAGATCATTGTCTGCAATTTTTCTATTTTTTTATCTTCACTTTGTTTCATCATTCTCACATACCTCACCCGTCACACACATTTAAAACAAATCGCTTTCGCTTTTATTCCTTAATATTTCTCTTTCTTAACGTTTTCTCTTGTATGACTTGTCCAGTATAGCAGAGTTTTTTGAAAATCCCCCATGAAAATTCTGAATTTTTCTTAATATTTAAGATGATGCCAGGGGCAAAACACCCAAATCTATTTCACAATCAGCTGCGCAGCCAGTCTGCATAACAGCAGATTACATGCTGAATCCGGAACAGTTCCGATTCACGGCTCACACTGCGCCACAATGCTTTGTAATCATACAGCCAGTATTCGAGTTCTTCTGCCAGTGCACAACGCTGCCCGCTGCATGTTTCATCTGATGTCTGATCACCCGCCAATACCATGCCCAGTTTCTGTAACAAAATCATTCCCTGTAATGCAATCAGATATGCGTGGATCTGTTTTTTCTGTTCTACCGGAAGATGTGACACAAATGCATACAGTTCACCTTTTATCTCTTCCAGCTGTTCTGCCGCTTTCTGATAAACTTCCATCGAATATAACGGTACTTCCCGGAGTTGTTCCAGCCTGTCTACCGCATTGCGCCAGGTAAACTTCCAGCTGACAGAGATTTTTGCCAGCACAGACACAAGTGTTTCTGAGACATCTCCATAAGCAATCCGGGATATCTGTCGGTTGATTTCGTCAAAGGCCGGAATCTCCGGATTCCAGGAAAATGCTGCTCCATAGATCATTCCAACCAGACTGAAATCCGGGTGATTGATATGCCCACAATCCCCCCAGTCCGTATTCAGTACACCATCTGCATGATAATCAACGGCATAGTGACACATCCTGCTGATATTTTCATAGGAAACTCTGATCTGATTTACCAGCTGATCCCAGCCACTCACCCCCGGGCAGTTATAAAGTCTCGCTCCGGCCCCGGAAAGTTTTCGTGTGGAATCCTCCGGCCAGTCAGCGTCATATCCCCAGTTCAGACAGATGGTTTCCTTTGGCAGTTCCTGTACAGCCTCCGGAAACGCACAGATGATATCGCCCCAGAACATCGGGATTTTTCCTTTGCTCACCACATACCCGCACAGTTCTTTGACAAAATCCAGGTACATACGCTGTGTACCTTTTGTCTCTGCCAGCCCGGCACTTTTTCCTTTTCCAAGATCAAAGGTTTCATCCGCACAGATATTAAAATACTTTGATGTAAACAATGGCATAAATTCATCGATCAGCGATTTTGCCAGCTGCATACTCTCCGGGTTTGACACATCCAGTGTGTGGTGCTTCATACGATCCACAAATCCAAATGGCTCCTGTTCCATATCCGGAAGTTCACACAAATGGCAGTACGTTTTGGTACGAAGCACTTTATACAAATGACCAAAACATGCAATACTCGGGATCAGTTCAATGTGGCGCTTTCTGCAGTAAGCATCCAGTTCCAGAATATCCTCCGGTGTCAGCGGTGTATCATCCCGCCAGACTTCCGAAAATTTTGCGAATAAAAATGTATGTTCCATGTACAGCTGCAACTGATTCAGCTTATATGCAGCCATACGGTCCACCAGTTTTTTCAGATAATCCATGGTCGGGATCCGGCCTCTGGTCACATCATGATAAAATCCACGATGTTCAATCTGAGGTTTGTCCTGAATGTTCGTGTACGGAAGACAGCAGCCCTCCTGCTGCGTCATCTGACGCAATGTCTGCATACCATAAAAAAGTCCACAGGCACTGCCGCCGGTTATGATGATTCCGTCTGCATTTATATGCAGCTCATACGCCTGTGCTTCCAGTGCTTCATCCAACCGCAGGCTAATATCCCCCGGACACACACTGCCTCTTGTGATACGCAGCGCAAATCCCAATGATTCACAAAGGACCTGCTGAAACAGCTTTGCATCCTCATAGACCTCAGGTGGACAGCTGTTGTCCACTACAATGGCGCGGTTATAACAAATTGTAAAAATCCCCTCTGTCGTTTTCCACTTTCGTGGTTTTGGTAACAAATACATCATTTTCTCCTCCATGCTTCAACGAAAAGGGCAAACCCGGATTTTTCCTCCGGATTTACCCTTTACACTTAACACTTTATACCTAAAGAACTTTCGATAAAAATTCCTGTAGTCTCGGATTTTTCGGATTCTCGAAGAAATCCTTCGGATTATTCTGTTCTGCGATATTTCCGCCATCCATGAACAGAACGCGGGTACCCACCTCACGGGCAAATCCCATCTCATGTGTTACGACTACCATGGTCATTCCGTCATCAGCAAGCTCTTTCATCAACTGAAGAACCTCGCCTACCATTTCCGGATCCAGGGCGGATGTCGGCTCATCAAAAAGCATGACTTCCGGGTTCATGGCCAGGGCGCGGGCAATTGCAATTCGCTGCTGCTGACCACCGGAAAGCTGTTTCGGATATGCCTCCGCTTTATCCGGCAGACCGACACGCTCCAGAAGTTCCATCGCTTTCTGCTCTGCTTCGCTGTCTGACATAAGCTTTAACGTCACTGGTGCAAGCTTGATGTTCTCCTTAATAGTCAGATGTGGGAACAGGTTAAACTGCTGGAACACCATTCCCATTTTCTGACGCACCTTATCGATGTCTGTCTTCGGATCTGTGATGTCCTCGCCATCAACGGTAATCGTTCCGGCTGTCGGCTCCTCCAACAGATTCAGACAGCGCAGAAACGTTGATTTTCCGGAACCGGACGGTCCGATGACAACGACCTTTTCTCCCGGATAAATATGTTCATTGATTCCGGCCAATACTTTATGATCGCCAAAAGTTTTTTCCAGATTTTTAACGTCTATCACTGTTTCTCATCCTCCTCTCAATCAGTGCAAGTAGCTTGGATAAAGCGATAACGCACACAAGGTAGATCACTGCGATGCTGATGTACGGCATGAATGCCTGGTAAGTAACAGCCTGTACGGTCTGAGCTGCTTTTGTCAGATCCTTTGCTCCGATAACAGTCATCAGAGATGTATCCTTCAGTAATGTGATCATCTCATTTCCCAGTGCCGGCAAAATGTTTTTGATTGCCTGTGGGATAATGATGTGGCGCATGGTCTGTGTATAGTTCATACCCAGCGAGCGGCCGGCTTCCATCTGACCTGCGTCAACAGACATGATACCGCCTCGCACGATCTCCGCTACATAAGCACCGGAGTTGATACCGAAGGCCAGTGTCGCTACTGCCACCTCATGTCGGCTGGATGAAAATACTACGAAATACATGATCATCAGCTGAACCATCATAGGGGTTCCCCGGATAATGGTCAGATAAACCTGACAAATTGCATTTAAAATGTTTAAGATCACATTGCCGAAGCCATGTGCATTTTTCTTTCTGGAATCATGTTTTGTGCGGACGATCGCCACCAGTACACCGATCGCAATACCCATCAGAAGGGCAAGTATTGCAACGCGGATGGTAACGGTAAATCCTTTTGCAAATAACTGCCAGCGATCTTTGGTAATAAAGGTCTGTGCAAAGTCATTTGCCAGTTTTGCAAACCATTCCTGCATGTTCATTTCTCCTCTTTTTATATACTTCCTGTAATCAGTAAAATGGGGGCAGCATAGCATGCTGCCCCGTTTCATACGTTTCCTAACGTGGATTACTCAGCCTTGATATATTTATCAATAATGGACTGTAATGTTCCGTCTGCTTTTAATTTTGCCAGAGTCTCATTGATCTGATCTAATAACTCTGTATTTCCTTTTTTCACAGCGATTGCATAATCCTCTGTTACATACTCTGTATCAAGAATCTTTAATCCTGGATTCTCAGCTACGAAAGCTTTTGCCGGCTCGTTATCGATAACAACTGCATCTACTTTACCGGTCTGTAATGCCTGGATTGCACTTGCGCCGTTCGGATAAGCGGTTACATGATCCTCACCGAATCCACCGTTTTTCGGTGTATCGGAGCAGTAGATGTGACCTGTTGTTCCCTGCTGAACACCGATCATCTTGTCATTTGCCAGATCATCCGGACCTGTGATATCGGAATCTTCCGGAACGATGATTACCTGAACACCGGTTGCATAGCTATCAGAGAAATCTACATTCTCTTTACGCTCGTCAGTGACAGTCATGCCTGCCAGAGACATGTCAGCTTTTCCTGTTGTGATCGCCGGGATAATGGAATCAAAATCAATATCATCTACTTCCAGCTTTTTGCCCATTGCATCAGCAACTGCCTGTGCAATCTCGATATCGATACCTTTGTACTCCTCTCCATCTACATACTCATATGGCGGGAAGGTTGCGTTGGTTGCCATAACCAATGTATCACTGTCAGATGTTTTTGTTGTCTCTGCTGCTGCGCTTCCGTCTTTTGCATCGGAACTGCTGTTATCTGTGCTGCCACATGCTGCCATGGAAAGTACCATTGCTGCAGCTGCCACCAGGGCTACGATTTTCTTTGCTTTCATATTTTTTCTCCTCTATACAATCCTATCTGAAATGTTTACTAGCGTTTATTATAGTTGCAATGAGAAGAGAATGCAATGGTTATTATGCATAAAAATAACTTATTTATGTATTTTTTTTCAGTCTTTCCTTATACTTTCTGTATTTTTGCGATTAAAAATATACGTTTATGCATTTTTTATGCATCTTTTATAAAGGTTTTTAAAATGAAACTGCTTTTCACCGGATGCATAATCTGCCACGATCTGTCCACTTCCATACAGTTTGTATTTGTAGCTGACCAGACCTTCCAGTCCCACCGGACCCCGGGCATGAAGTTTTCCTGTGCTGATCCCCACCTCTGCACCAAATCCATAACGGTATCCGTCCGCAAAGCGCGTGGAACAGTTCTGATATACCCCGGCGGAATCCACCAGATTCATAAAATGCTCCGCGGTCTGTGGATTTTCAGTGATGATACAGTCTGTATGATGAGAGCCGAAGCGATTGATATGCACAATGGCTTCCTCCACACTCTTCACTGTTTTTGCAGAAAGAATGTAGTCCAGATACTCGGTCCTGTCATCCATCTCCGTAGCCGGCACACAGTCTACCACAGCTGCAATATCTTTTGTGCCGCGCAATTCCACCTGTTTTGCATCCAGCGCCGCCTTCAGCATTGGCAGCAACTGCTCCCGGACATCCTCGTGAATGAGAATTGTCTCCACGGTATTGCAGGCAGACACATACTGCGTCTTGGCATCCACAATGATCGGAACTGCTTTCGCCAGATCCGCCTCCTTATCCACATAAATATGACAAATGCCATCTGCATGTCCCATTACCGGAATCTTGGTATGGTTCATAATATACTGCACAAAAGCATTGGAGCCACGCGGAATCAGCAGATCCACTGAATCATGACATTCCAGGAGTTCGTTGATCTCAGAACGGGCCTCCAGCTGCATCATACAATCTGCCGGAAGTCCTGCGTTGATTACAGCACGGTGGATAATATCAAACAGCGTTCTATTCGTGCGCAGAGCTTCACTTCCCCCTTTTAAGATCGCACAGTTTCCGCTCTTGATACACAGTGCGGAGATCTGTACCAGCGCATCCGGACGCGCCTCAAAAATCACACCGATGACACCGATGGGACAGGTGACACGTTTCAGCACCAGACCTTCATCCAGTTCACGGGCAAACTGTGTCTGAAACAGCGGATCTTCCATACCGGTCAGATCTGAAATACCTGCCATCACATCCCGCAGTTTTCCTTCATCAAATTTTAACCGTTTCCGGACCGGACCGGAGACACCATCTGCCTCCGCCTGCTCCATATCCTGCCGGTTTGCCTCAAAAATCTCTTCCTGATGCTGCTGCAGTGCTGTCCGCACCGCTGCCAGAGCTGCATTCCGCTGCTCATTTGTGGTGGCTGCCAGCTCCGGCGCCGCCTGTTTTACCGTTTTTATCTGTTCCTGAAATAACATCGCTTCACTTTTCCTTTTCTCTCTTTATCTGCTACTGCCGGTTGACCTTTCCGTTGACTACCTGATAAGTTCTGTTACTGTCTGTTACCGTTCCGGTATAGCCAAAATCTACCTGACCGTTCCGGATGTACCACCAGCCAAAATCATTCTGGGCGATTCCGTTGTAGCCAAAGTTGACTTTTCCATTTTCGATCCGCCACCAGCCCATCTCATTATCCGCTACGGTACTCCGGAAGATGACCTGGCCGCCACGGACATTCCACCATGCAGTATCTCCGTTTACGGTTCCTTCCAGCACGCTGTTTTTATCAAAATCTACTGCGCCATTCCGGATATACCACCAGCCGCCAACATTTTGTGCCAGACCCGTATAACCAAAATCTACTTTTCCGTCTGTAATCTTCCACCAGCCATACACATTTGCACATACATCATTATCAAAAATAACCTGGCTGTTCACTACTTTCCACCAGCCATACGTACCGTTTACCGTTCCTTCGATCACATCGGTATCGTCAAAATGCACCTGACCGTCACGGCAGTACCACCAGCTGTTTCCATTCTGGCCAAATCCGGTGTAGCCAAAATCTACCGCACCGTTGTGGATATACCACCAGCCACCTGCATTCTGTGCCAGGCCCGTATAATCGAAATCTACTTTTCCGTTTGTAATTTTCCACCAGCCACTGGCATTTGCACATACATCATTGTCAAAAATAACCTGGCTGTTTACCACTTTCCACCAGCCATACGTACCGTTTACCGTTCCTTCGATCACGCCATTGTCGTCGAACTGTACTTTACCTCCACGGCAGTACCACCAGCTGTCTCCATTCCGCCCAAAACCGTTGTAGCTGAAGTCCAGCACACCGTTTAAAATGTACCACCAACCATATTCATTTGAAGCCAGTCCGGTGTAAGTCGTATCAATTTTATCATTTACCTTATAAACCCATCTGCCATCTGTATCCTGGACCAGACCGGTAACGGTATTACCGATGATTTCAGAACGTCCGTAGATTGCCTTATTAAAATACAGTCTGCGGATCAGCTCACGGATCGTATCCACGCCTGCATCTCCATCTACAGATAATCCGGTATTCTGCTGAAATGCCCTGACCGCAGCCTTCGTCGCCGGTCCATAGCTTCCATCCAGAGAAAGGCCTGCGTTCTGATACTGATTCAGCGCATTCTGCAGCCACTGGATTCCGATCTTGTTGGCAGCCGGTGAAGCCGACGGCATCCGGTAATCCCCTGCGTTACAGTATGTCCAGCCGAGACCGGAAGCATCGGTATATGCATTGATCCTTCTCGTAATATAACTTTTCCGGTTGGAATCTGACTGACTGAGCCAGCTGTTTCGGTTCGTATATGCATAGCATACGGTAGTAATATGTATCTCATTCAGCGTCAAATCTCCGAGATTTCCAAAATTCTTTGCATAGGATAAAATCGTCTTCACACCACCGGAACCACTCTGATTTTCAACATCTGCCAGATAAACAACAGCTGCCGCATTACGGATACCGCGATTGTAAATGTCGTTGACATACCCTGTCACATCGGTATTTTCCTGCACATCCTGCGCCAACTGACTCTGCGTGGTGGCAAGCAGTGTCTGCATCTTTTTTGTCTCGTCAGTCGTCAGGATCCGTTTGCCCCAGCTTGCATCACTGAGAATCTCGTTGTACAGTGCATCGCCAAGGATCGCCTGTGCACTTGCAGCATCTCCGGAAATAATAATCCGCAGAAGGCTTTTCGCACGATCCGCATGCCACTGCATCTTTCCGATGGAAAGTGCCCCGTTGTCGTTCGCATTCACAGAGCTGTAACTACCCTCATATTTACGGATCATTACTTTGGCGGCGTTTATAATATCGGTAGTAGCCACACCGCCAATGGTAGACGGTGCTGCCGCTGTCAGTAAAATTCCATCATTGGAATAAGAAGCGATCTCCTGCTGCAACTCGACTGCCTCGCTGTCACTCAGAATATCGGTATCTGTCTCTTCCGCCTGATCCATCTGCTGTACAGCAGTAGTTTCCATATTGGAAGCCGCCGGGACTGCTGCAAAAGCGGCGGAACTGCTGCTTGCTGTCAAAGCGATCACAAGCCCGAAAGCTGCTAATTTTTTACGTTTCATCTGTATGTACCCTCCTTACGGAACCACGAATTTTATGTATGTCATGTATGCTTTGCAGATCGTGATTCATTGTTATTTCTGTCTGCTTGTAGCTGTTTTTATCATCTTCATAACCCCAAATTATGTTCTGTTTCCCAGCTGCCAGAATGCCACTGCACTGGCTGCTGCTACATTCAGGGAATCCACACCATGTGCCATGGGAATCTTTACGGTGTAATCACAGTCTGCAATGGTAGTTCCACCCAGACCGTCCCCCTCCGTGCCAAGCACGACTGCCAGTTTGTCCTCTGTCATCAGCCCGGCATCATCGATACTGACGGAATCATCCCGCAATGCCATGGCTGCGGTCTTAAATCCCAGTTTCTGCAGACATGCCATACCGTCCTCCGGCCACTTTTCTTTCTCCGGAAAGATCGTCCACGGCACCTGAAATACTGTTCCCATACTCACGCGCATCGCCCGGCGGTACAGGGGATTGCTGCATCCCGGAGTCAGCAGCACCGCATCCATATGAAGTGCCGCCGCCGAACGAAAAATTGCTCCCACATTGGTAGGGTTTACGACATTTTCCAGCACTGCGATGCGATGGGCTTTCTGGCATACCTCTGCAACCGTCGGCAGCACACGTCGTTTCATAGCACAAAGCATTCCTCTGGTCAGTGCAAAGCCGGTCAGCTTCGTCAGCACTTCATATTCTGCTGTATAAACCGGAATATCTCCGCATCGTGTAATCAACCCTTTCGCCTGTGTCTCAATGTGTCTGTGCTCCACCAGCATGGAGATCGGCTCATAACCCGCATCCAGCGCCCGTTCGATCACCTTTGGACTTTCTGCGATAAAAATCCCCGGTTTCGGTTCATGGATCCGCAGTAACTGAACCTCCGAATAACGTGCATACACATCCAGTTCCGGTGCTTCAAAATCTGTTATTTCTATTATATTTGCCATATTTTCATTTATACTCCTGTATCCTTCGTGCAAAATCTTTATTCCATTTCGAAGAATTACTTTGTAATCTTATGATTTTTTCAATATTTGTCTGATTTATTCCCTATTTTAGCATAATCTTCAAAAATATGGTAGGTAAAGCGGACATTCGCAATCCGCTTTCGCTACTTGCTCATGAACGCAGTCGCTTTGCGACCTGTCAGTGGGAGCTTTTAACTCCCACTGACATAAGCATCCCCCTTACCCACCGCTTAGTGCTCCACACACTTGAAGCGGGGGATTGCTTATTCTGCGTTCACACTCTTTGTTTTTTAATTCTGCCGGTAAATCTGTTCCCCTGTGACTGGTGTATAACGAATCAGTCCGGCAGCATCCAGATTTTCCTTATGCATATCAACTGCGGAAATCCGGTGATTTTCATAGGTTGTATAATAATAAATCCCACGATTCAGATTACAGCAGGAAGTATACAGGGTAATCTCGTATTTTCCTTCCGACACTTCACAGCATCCACGCTGTTGATCCACGGAACCTAAAATGTGGAAAAACTGACTGACACTTCCGCTTTCCGAATCGTCGGATATGGAATGCAGTCGTGTAAATGCCACCCGTGCAAAGCGAGAACTAGAAGACAGATCCCCGGGAAGTCCCAGTGCACCCATGCCACGGCTATATGCCTGCAGATCCAGCTTATCTGAAAAATGATTTTCCGGCTGGCTTGGAGACAAATGCATATATTGGTTCAGCAAAAACATCTGCTGTGGAAATGGCGGATTATTGGTCAGCACCTCTGCCGGATTGTCATACACATGCAAGCCATCTGCCATACACTCCACCACGATACAATCTTTCACATCTGCGATCATCCAGTGAAGCTGCGCCGTCGGAAGACTTTCATGAAACGGAGTCCCCACCAGCTGCATCTGCACCAGACAGTCTTTCGCTTCCTGCACCGTGGCACACTGACGCAAAATCCACAGAATAAATTCATACTGTGCCACATTTTTCTTTTCATTTGACAGTTCCTGATATACTGCATTTCCAACAAAATTCAGTCCTGCCATACCCAGCCCTTTTTCATTGATCGCATCATAATAAAGCGGATAATCCCCGACTACATGCGCCATTCCAAGGATCGCATAATTTTTCTCAATGGCTCCTATATGACGAAACTTCAACGGATAGTTCCTGGGAGTGATGGTCACTTCATCCCCATAGGAAAATTCGTAATCCAGTGTTCTGCCAAAATACGTATCTTTTGTTCGGTAAACTGCTGCTGTACACATGCTGCTTTTCCTCCATTTACTATATCAATTTATTCTCCTCAGAATCAATGCTCATCCTCAAAAACTTCTGTAAGACATTTTGCAAAAGCTTCCGGTTCATCAGAAGCAAAATTATGGTATCCCGGAACTATCAGATACTTCCAGCCTTTTGCTTCTGCCGCCTGATGCGCCGAACGATGAAACATTCCCATTCTGTCATCGGAACCACATGCCACCGTTACCGGAACGGATATATCAAAATCGTCCAATTTCAACCCGGAAAAGCTGTCCATTTCTTTTTCCAGAAACAGTTCCAGATTTTTCAGATTGCGGCTCTGCTGCTCCATGGACTGTCCTTCTTTCTCCCGGTTCATCCCCCCCATAGCATTCACAAAATGCATCATGCAGGTGATGATCCGATGCTTCTCGGTGCCCTTTCGCAGCTTCTCCCAGAAAGCATCCTGTTCCGCTGCCAATTCTCCGCTTCCGCGCATCAGAGGTTCATGCAAAAATACCTGCCGCACCAGTTCGGGGTATTTCGTTGCCAGAGCTGCTGCCACCGCACCACCGGCACTGCAGCCAGCTACAAACACACCCGTGCTCTGGTCTGCTTTTCCATTGCTCTTACCTATGCAACATTCATTAATCTGATTTTCTTCTCCCTTGCTCGGGGCTGCACTACATCCGTCACTCTGCAATCCTGCTTCTACCGGGCACTGCCCGTCTTCAGCCTTCCGTTTCTGCTCCAACCGAATGATCTCTGCCGCATCTTCCGCATGCGCCCAGACAGAAAAATCGTTCTCTCCCTCTGCCGCAATGCTCCGGCTGTATCCCCGCCGGTCATAACTGATCACGGTAAACGTTTCTGCCAGAAGTTTCGATGTCTCCCGGAAAAATTCACTGTCACAGGCTACTCCATGTATGAGCAGAAGGATAGGGCCACTGCCTTCCCTTCTGCAAAACAGCCTTCCATGCGCTGTCTCGATCTCATATTCCATTTTGCGCTTCCTCCATCATCTATAATTAATTCAAGAATGCACTCGAAACATTGGAATGCTTATTCTGTGTTCAAACACTGTTAGTTTAACATAGATTTGAAGTAATAGAAATGAAATCTTCTTTTGTCGGTTTTTACTTATGCACTCTCCGTATCCTACTTCATCATAGCCAGCTTTTATATTTCCTGCTTCAGACAGGTTTTGATATCGTCCTCCGCATTGCTGATCAGATGCAGCTGGAACGTATCCACCAGATACTGCACCACATTCGGGCTTAAAAACGCCGGCAAAATCGGTCCGAGATAAATATTTTTGATTCCAAGACTCAGCAGTGCAAGCAATACCGCCACAGCTTTCTGTTCATACCAGGACAGGATCATGGACAGCGGAAGGCTGTTGACATCCGTGTCAAAGGCATCTGCCAGTGCCGTCGCAATGCGCACTGCCGAATATGCATCGTTACACTGTCCCACATCCAGCAGACGCGGCAGCCCCGCTACGGTTCCGAAATCCAATTTGTTAAACCGGTATTTTCCACATGCCAGGGTCAAGATTACACAGTCCTCCGGCACCAGCTGTGCAAATTTGGTAAAATAGTTTCGTCCCGGCCGGGCACCGTCACAGCCGCCGATAAGGAAAAAGTGGCGGATCTGTCCGTCCTTCACGGCCTGCACGATTTCTCCCGCATGGCTCAGTGTAGCCTCATGGGCAAAACCAGTCAGAAGTTCGTCCACCTGCTGATACTCCGGACAGTCAGAGGGTTCTGTCGGACGTACATCCCGATCTGTATCATATCCGCCAAGCGCCAATGCCTGCTGAATGATCTCGCTGAAATTTTTTTCCCCGTTTTCCTTTCTGGGAATATATTTCACACCATCCCATCCAACCACGTTTGTGCTGTATATCCGGTCTTTATAACTGTCCCGCGGTTTCATCAGACAGTTTGTCGTCATTAGAATACAGCCCGGAATATTGTCGAACTGCTTCTGCTGCTCCTGCCATGCACCACCGAAGTTTCCCACCAGATGCGGATATTTTTTCAACCCCTCGTAACCATGCCCCGGCAGCATTTCTCCGTGGGTATAAATATTGACACCGGTCCCTTGGCTCTGCGCAAGCAACATCTCCAGATCATGAAAATCATGTCCGGAAACAATGATAAACGGCCCTGCCTTCAACGTCATCGGTACGGCATGCGGCGATGGGTTACCGTAAACGGTTGTGTTTGCCTCGTCCAGTTTCTGCATGATCTCCAATGCCATAGTTCCTGTCTTCATCGCCAGCTGGATCAGTTCTTCCACCGTCAGCTGATCGTCGGTGACTGCCGCCAGTCCCTGAATATAAAAATCATCCACCGTATCACTGTAATATCCCAGTTCCCGTGCCTGGTGTCCATAGGCACTGATCCCTTTCAGACCATAGATCACCAGCTGACGAAGAGAACGGATATCTTCATCCAGATTCTGGTCATACATAATACCGGCAATCTGTGACGTGCGCAGCATCTCACTCTTTGTCTCCGGCAGCCGGTACGCCATATAAATATTTTCCGTTCCGGTGCCACCGGTCTGCTGCCGCAGTTCATCCTTAATCTTCTGTGCTTCCTGTAAAAGTTTCACATGCACTTCCGGGTCAAAATTTACATTGGTCAATGTCGTAAACAGGCAGTTCTCTACAAAGGACACCACACGTTTCTCCGGCCGCATCCCTTTTTTCAGAAGGATGTCACCATAACAGCTGATTCCCTTTAACTGAAAAATGAGCAGATCCTGCAAATTGGCTACTTCCGGGGTTTTTCCGCACACACCTTGTTTCGTACAGCCTTTCCCATTTGCTGTCTGCTCACACTGATAACAAAACATCTCGTATCCGAGTTCCATATTATTCTGCATCGCAATTCCTCCGGTTTCTCATAATCATATTTTTGACTTTATTTAAGATTCCTGTTCCACGAATTTTTATACATACAAAATAATCTGAAAAACGGTCCATCCTGCAATTCTAAATAAAGAACATTGTAAAATTGCAGACAAAAAAACGAAGCCACAGCGCATAACTCTGTGACTCCGCTTTTTTTACATTTTTTGGTGAATTGAAAATTTATATGGTTTTTACTCTTCTGCTGCTTCTTCGTCAGCTTCCTCATCCTCCGGGATGCTGTTTCTGATTGCATCAACCATCACAACGATAGCTTCCGGATCGGTGTGGATATCGACATCCGGGTTCTTAGAGATCTCAAGATCTTTGACACGGATCACGTCGCCGACTTTCATGCCTGCTACATCAACGGTAACATGGTCAACCAATGCTGCCGGTAATGCTTTGTATTCAATCTCCTCCAAGCACTCCTGCAGAGCACCCTCAAGAACTTTCTCACGGTTTTCAATCTGAACTGCTGCTGTTGAGTGAACTTTCTCAGTACTTACCAGTGCCTGGAAATCAATCTCATCAACACAGCGTTTCATTGCATTATAATCTACCTCTTTGATCAGAACATCGTAATCCTGACCTTCTACGTTCAGCATGATCTGGCTTCCTTTGTGATCTGTCTTTAACAGACGTTCCACTTCGAATCTGTCCATCTTCAATGGAATAGAGCCCTCGATCGCTTTACCGAACAGGTTACCTGTTACGAATCCCTCTCTTCTGAGTTTCTTTGCTTTGACATCCATGCTTCTTTTTTCAGCTTTTAAAGTATTCATTTATCTTTTCCTCCAAAAATCTGAATTGCTTAGCAGCCTTCTACAAAGAGGTTTTGTTAAGTAGTTCTTTATTTGTTACAGCGTCATTATAGCAGGTGTAGCAGAAACAGATTAACCAAAATTTTAGAAAATATGATGTTATTTTTGGTTATTTTTCAACTTTTCATCCGTCATTTTTGTTATACAAGCAAAAACGCTATGTTCATTCACCTTTTTCTCATACCGCTTACTTGTGTTTACATCTTACATATGATAAGAAAAATCTACTTTTCCGCCGCGTACATACCAGGTTCCATATTCATTGGTTGCAAATCCGTTGTAATTGAAATCTACTTTTCCGGCAGTTACTTTCCACCAGCCGTACTCATTCTGTACCAGTCCGTTGTAAGTGAAGTCAAGCGCTCCATTTACTACCATGAACCAGCCATATTCGTTTGCTGCAAGTCCGGTGTAGCCAAAGTCTACTGCTCCGTTTACTACCATGAACCAGCCATATTTGTTTGCTGCAAGTCCGGTATAGCCAAAGTCTACCGCTCCGTTTACTACCATGAACCAGCCATATTCGTTTGCTGCAAGTCCGGTGTAGCCAAAGTCTACTGCTCCGTTTACTACCATGAACCAGCCATATTCATTTGCTGCAAGTCCGGTGTAACCAAAGTCTACTGCTCCGTTTACTACCATGAACCAGCCATATTCATTTGCTGCAAGTCCGGTATAACCATAATCAACCGCATTATCTCTGTATACATACCATTTTCCATCTTCTGCCATCTCATTTGCCAGTCCGTCTGCATGTGTCGGTTCCGGTTCCGGAATTATGATATTTCTGATTTCTACATCAAATGTAGCTGTCTTTCCTGCATATTTTACAGTAACTGTCTGCTTTTCTGTCACTTTACTGCTGTCAAAACCAGTTATGATTACTTTAGAAAGATCTACAACATCTTCGGTTCCATCTTCATAGGAAGCAGTAACTGTCATACCGGTTGTGTCAAATGACTCTCCCAGATCATATACCGTTTTTGTCGGTGCATTTACTTTAATTCCGGAGATTGCCACTGTCTTTGTACCTACCAATGCCGGTGCCATATTTTCTGCATTTTCAAAATTCTTTGCACCTTCTTTACTTACAAAGAAAATACGATTAGCTTTGTCAACCTGTTTGTCAACCACATTTACAGCCAGTGTAACACTGTCCTGTCCGGCTGATTTTGCCACTGCAACAAGTGATGTGACATCTGCGGTTGCTACAGTACCATTTGGTGTGCTGATCTGTCCAGGATCATTACTTACAATATCTCCAAGGTTAAATTCTTCTGAAATAATTACTCCATTTACATCTAAAATTGCCGGTTTATTTTTCCAGTTCAGAGTATTTTCTGTCCAGTCTGTATTTTCTGTCATGGCAATCTGAAGCTGTGCATCCAGGTTTGCAGCTTCATCATAACGTACACCCAGTAAAGTCATCTGCAATTTTACACGGTCAACCTGTGTAAGGTCAATCTGTGACACGTCAAATTTCAGATATGTGACTTTATTATCACTTCCGCCTGCTGTTCCCAATGTTCCTTTAGAGTCTGTTCCATAGGAAGTACGCAGGAAATTCTTTGCACCAAAGTCCGCTGTCTGATCTCCGCTCCAGCTGCCTGCAAATGTATCCTGTGACACAACGGTTCTGGATACTTCCACATCTTTTCCAGGAACCCTGTCAGATTCAATATTGATGGTAACCGTTTTCTGTGTGGAAGCACCATACTCATCCAATGCCTTAAACGTAATTTCTCTCTTTCCACTGTCACTGTCAGAGGTTTCCCATGTAAATGCGCCAGTTTCAGCATCAAATGATGCACCTTTCGGAAGTGCGCCGACAACCGATAAGGTCACGTTATTCTCTTCCGGATCAGTTGCATTTACCTGGAAAGAAACGGTTTCTCCTGCTTTCACATTAAATGGCTCGTTATCCGGATTTTCAAATACCGGTGCCGCATTTTTCTTAATATTTTCACCGTTTACAAGGAATGTAAAGTTTTTCACGCTGTCTGCAACGGTCAGATCAACCTGTGAATCATACTCTATCAGCTTTCCGCCCAGATACAGATTATCAATCGTTACATTATCAATGCTTTTGAATGAAAACGGTGTGTCCGCATCTTTAAACCAGCAATCCTTAAAGGTAACGTTCTTCGGATTAAACTGATTGAGGTCGTTTCCACTCGGAATATTTGCAACATTGTTTCCGTTATTTGCCGTAAAGGAACAATTATTAAATATCAGATTTTCATAATTTGGGGTACAGCCACTCGTACCGTTCTGAATACTCAGTGCACCGCCACCACCATTCGTTCCATAACCTGTAACATGCAATGTATTGACATTATTAAATGTGTAATCACGCATCTGATAGCTTCCGCCATCTGCTTTGAAGCGTGTATTGTGTCCCAGTCGGACTGCATTGGCAAAGGTGCTCCAACCCAATGTATTGCTGATATTTACATCTGTTGTATCGTCTGTATCCCACTGCAGTCTGTCTTTGTTGTAAATTGCCGCTGCTGCTGCAATGTTCTGATCTTCCGTAGACAGATTGTTTAAATCTTTCTTCTTCAGACGTCTCTGCGGGAATTCATTACTCGGATTATAGTGTCCGGATGCAAAGGTATCATCGTTGCCCATGGTAATTGCACCATTTAAATGAATTCCCTGTCCGCTTGTCAGATCCAGTCCATCCACCCAGGCATGCTGAAATGGGCTCAGACCTTTGATATTATTATAATTGATGTTTTTTACCGTGTGGCATTCCCAGTTCCACTGTTTTACATCTCTGACATAAGTATCATTAAACGTAATATTCTGAGAACGAACTACCATACTTCCGCCCTGATGAGGGCTCAGTTCCGCATCCGCTTTGTCCCAGCTGTAGTTATAAGTTCCCTGACCATCAATAATGCCCCGTCCGGAAACAGTAATGTTGGAGGAATCCCAGATGCCGATCGCTGGTTCCATCGCCTGTGTGCACTCCTGCAGACGATTTACAAGCAATGCATCTTCATCCAGATAGATATTCAGCTTTCCGTCTTTTCCATTTCCATCCCAGTTCTTAATGGACAGACCGGACCAGAGATATGTACCTGCCGGAAAATAAATTGTATCCAGTGTATCACTGTTTTTCACTTCTGCCAGTGCTGCCTGAAATGCTTCTGATACATCATTTTTCTGACGGACACGCTTGTTCGGGAACATAACCTTTTTTGCATCATAAGCCACATATGTTCCTTCCCCGTAGGACCAGGTGTACTCTTTCCCATCATTCATAGATGTATCTGTAACCGTACCTGCCTCTGTGCAAACTTCGCCTACGGTATCCGTAATCGGATGCTCCTGCAGATATTTTTCTGCAAAATCTTTAAAGTTCAGTACATTTGCCGCTGTCACATCCGGTTTATCTGTTTCTGTCGCATCATTAATAATTGCAAGCTGCGGTTTGCCATTGGTATCATTGATGCTGCCATTGATATTTACAATACAGTAACGTAAGTCTGCTGACATTTTAAATTTTACAGTTTTCTTATCTGTACTGATTTCAAAGGAATCTTCCGGATAATATCTTTCCGGTGATACATAGATACTGTCAATGGTTGACCCGTCTTTCATGGTTATCTCAAAAACCGGCTCCGCATCATCGGAAGAAAATCTTGCAATATCCATATGATAATGGCTTCCCGGATCCGTCTGTTTCTGATATTTATAAACAGAAACCGGTGTTCCGTTTACTTTTAACTCATACTTTGTAGATTCCTGATACTGTGCGGATCTCAGTACATCAGAATTTGCAACAATTGCGGATTCATCCACATCCGGTGTTGCCGGATCATCTCCGGTTTTTCCATAATCATGAATGTTTCCCCCGGTTTTATCCAGCACCTGTACTTTTTGGGCCACATTCTGACCTTCCTCCGCAAAAGCAGGTACAGGATACACCGTAACCGCCATTGCCGCTGCCATGGATAGTGCCATTACTCTGGCTGATATTTTTTTCCTTCTGTGTGAGTGTCTGTTCATTGTTCTCCTCCTTCTCCTTTTTCCATCCGCTTTCAGATCAGCATATTTTTCCATTTTTCTGTTACTTTGCAGTTTTTTCTTTCTTTTACATTATATTTCAACCGGCAGTCTGATTTTAAGAGGACTTTTTTTGTATTTCCTTTCATTTTTCACACAAAAAAAGCACATGGAAGTTTGCGTTTTCTTCCATGTACTTCTAAAAACTACCCGTTTTTTTCTGTTTTTACCCGTCAGTATCTTCCACATCGGATTTTTTCGGAAATCGAAGGGTAATTTTTGTACCCAGACCCGGTGCGCTACTGCAGGACAGTTCTGCATTTTTTTCATAAAAGAGCCAAAGCCGTGTCCTCACATTGGACAGACCGTAATGTTTTCCACTGTGTTCGGACAGGTTTTCTTCTGATAAAAGCGCCGGATCCATACCGACACCATCATCCTGCACTTCCAGAATAATCTGATCCTCCTGGATCCGCCCGGACAGGCGGATGGTTCCGCGACCGCCCTCTTTTTCATCGATTCCGTGCAGCACGGCATTTTCCAGGATCGGCTGCAGCGTGATCTTTGGAATCAGATATGGATAGATCTCCTCATCCACATCCACTTCAAACTGCAGCTTGTTCTTTTTACGCAGCACCTGGATCTCCATATAGGCCTGACACATGCGGATCTCCTCGCCGATAGTGATGATGTAAGCACCCCGGCTCAGCACCATCCGATAAAACCGTGACATGGCGGACAGCACTGCCCTTATATTATCCGTCTCACCTTTTACCGCCATCCAGTTCATCATGTCCAACGTATTATACAGAAAATGCGGACTGATCTGTGCCTGCAATGCATGCAGCTGCGCTTCGGATTTTTCCTTACCAAGTATATACTGCTCTTCCATCAGACGCTGGATCTGTTCCACCATGCCGTTATAACGCAGGATCAGACGCCCCAGTTCATCCCGGCACTCCGGCACATCAATGGGCTCCAGGATTCCCTGATCCACAGCCTCCATGGTCGTATCCAGCCGGTGTACCCGGCCAAGAAACTGCCGGCTGCCCAGTTGAAGCAGTACAAAAGTAAGTGCACAGATGATTCCATAACAGATCAGCATTTCCCGGATGATTCTGCCTGACTCCTGCACCAGAACATCCCGCGGCACCAGCGAAACCAGTGTCATACCGCCCTCCTGCAGCAAACCGCTGCGTACCATCCAGGCTCCATTGGTTTCATGTGTCTCCGAGACCGTTCCCTGCAACTTCGGCATCTGCAGATTCTGTGCCTGCTCGTTTCCACCGGATACAAGCACCGTCCCCTGTTCATCCAGCAGATATATGCTCTGCATGTGCATCACATTATTCATACTCTCTTTTACCGTATTTACCGGAATCATCACCACCACGATGCCAAGCCGCTGCGTATACTATTCTGTATTCCAGATCACACGGAAGTTTGCCAGATAACTCTTCCGCTGTCCATAGCGGTTCTTCTCCTGTATCACTTTCCAGGAATCACCGGCGGTCTGCTCCATCGTCTCCGCATCCACGCTCCACTTTGTCAGTTCACTCTCCGGGCGATAGCAGGTATTTCCGCTACCTGAAATCAAAAACTGATCCGGGATATAATACAGGATTGAGATATCATCGGAACTCATCTCCAGCTGATAAGTATAATCCGACAGTCTGTCAAACCTCTGCAGTTCATCTACCAGACTGTCCTGCTTATTACTGCGCAGGGCATCTCCCACTTCGTCTGATACCATAATAAGTGATGCGATTCGTTCCATCCGCTCCTGAATATTTTCAAAATTCTGTACGACACGATCATAGTTCTGATCCATGGTATACAGCTGCATCTGAATGGAACTGCATACCATACGATACATTGTGATCCCCAGTATCACCGTGATCGGCAGCACACAGACCCCCAGAAACAGCAGCAGCAGTTTCCTGGACAGTTTCCAGTGATAAAAAAATGGCAGCTTACGTCCTTGGTTCTTTTTCATAACGCTTCTCCATCTGTTTGCGATAATCGGTCGGTGACATGTGCTGATTCTCACGGAACGCCTTAGCAAAATAATTGCCATTGGAATAACCGCACTTTGCCGCAATCTCATCCACCGTATCATAAGTCTGTGTCAACAGTTCTCTGGCCCGCTCCATCCGCATCTCGCTGATATACTGCTTGATGGTCACAGATAGTTCCTGCTTGAACAGCTGGTTTAAATAGGTCACAGACAGATGAAACCGATCTGAGATCATCTGCCCTCCCAGGGTATTGTCCGATAAATTCCGGATACAAAATGTCCGGATATCGCTCACTAGCCGGCTGTAACGGTTCTGCTCTACCAGGCAACGCTCCATGCCATTCAAAAGCAAGTCAAACTGCTGTTCCGTCTCCCGGATGTTACTGGTGCGCTCCAGCTGCCGCATATAGGTCTCCACATCGGACTCTCCGACTGCCGTCAGGCTCTCCGGATAGTCATTTAAAATCTGACTGGCAAAGGTCCTTGTCAGCGCAATGATCTGTGCCCCCTCTGTCATAGCCTGTTTTTTCGTTGCAAACTGCTGCAGCAGTGCCTGGTACCACTCCCGGATACGCCATGGATTTTCCTTATATACCTGTAAAAATACCTGATAAATTCCCGGATCAATGTATTTCCGTTGTACCAGACGATCCACCTCCAGATAATGCACTTCCGGTTCGAAATATCCACGCTCCATGGCTATCTGTGCCAGTCGGCTGCTGTTGTATACACCAGACAGGGAATCCACAAAATACCCCACCGCAACCGTGTACTCTGTGTATTTGGATACAAACATCCTCAATTTCCGTAGAATCTCGGACTGACGTTTCTCTTCACAGGCAAACACAGCCACACACTGTTCCGCATCCGGCAGCCGGGTACTCAGAACAAACTCCGTACCCTCCGCAAAATACTGCTGCAAATATAGATCACACTGTGCATCATCCATTGCGGAACCCTGCTCCCAGATCCGAATACATAGATACCGTTCCTGACGGGTGCAGAAAAATCCACAGTTTCTGCAAAGTTCTTCCAGCTGCTCCTCTGTAACTCCCTTTTGCAGCATTGCCTGCAAAAAACGATTCTTCTGATATGCTTCGTTTTCCTTTCTCAGCTGGGTGTGTTCCTGATGCTTCTGAATCTTTCCCACCGCTTTTTCCAGTGCTTCCATTACTGCTTCCGGCTGAATCGGTTTTTCAATAAATGCCACCGCAGACAAATCTATCGCATCTTTCAGATACTCCGTCTGCATGTAACCGGTAATAAAAATGATCTTGCAGTCCGGTACCAGACGAATCGCTTCCCTGCAGAAATCAATGCCGTTTTTCTGCGGCATCCGGATATCCGTAATGATCAGATCCGGCAGATACCAGGACACAGTATGCAATGCCTCTTTTCCATTCTCCGCCTGCATGACATCATCAATGCCATACAGGTTCCAGGGAATCGTCTCTGCCAGTCCCTCTCTGGTATAGATATCATCATCTACGATAAGCAATTTCATGACTTCTCCTCCCAATACGCATCTAATTGCTGTTGCAAAATGTCCAGATACTGCTGTAATCCTGCTTCATACAATTTCCGGATTGCTGTCTGATAATCTTCCTCAATGTTGTCAGAGACCCCGCAGCACAACGGCAGCAGATAATCCCGGCGCACTTCCTCCAACCGGCTTTCAATCTCTTTCAGTCCATTATCTTCCCATGAAAAATCCATCAGCAGGTCATCCGGTGCGGTCTCACACAACTCCTCTGTCCGTTCCTGTATCTTCTGATATTCCTGTTCCCACTGCCTATCTTCCATATACTCCGGCTGTTCCAGAGTAAAATCCACACACCCCGTCCAGTATGAAAATAAATTTTCCTCCGGAATATTTTCATGGGAAACCTCACCATCCTTCAGCTCATAATGAATTCCCGATACACCCTGCCGGATCAGTGTGTAAAACTTCTCATCCGTATGCAGTTTTTCCAACAGCTTCACCGCCATCTCCGGCTCTTTGCATTTGGAGGATATCGAAATGCAGGACACCTCTTTTCCCTGCTTTCTTTTTGTAATATTCCCATTGTTCATCTGATAAGAGAAAAATCCATACATCCACTCCGGATGTTTGCGATACAAAGCCGGAACATAACTACTATTCACGGTCCAGATCGGTGCATTCGTCTCACACGGCTTTTCATCTGCCAGCATCATCTCAAGAGCTGTCACCCCTTCATTATCCAGGGAAGCCAGTATTCCCGGATTCAAAATACCATCTACATACCACTGATGCAGTACATCCAGCGTCTTCCGGAACTCCGGTGTCTCAAACCGGCTGATCACAGTCCGGCAACTCTCCCGGTCTGTCACTGCATAGGGAACTGTCTCCAATGTTCCGATCTCCTCATACTTTTCATTATTCAGATACCACAGCGCATTCCATGCACGGTTGTCCGTGATCAGCGCCGCATCCTGATATCTTCCGTCCGCTTTTGCCGCATACAGATACTGCTGCATGCTGTCAAAGTCTGTCACCTCCGGCAGATTCCATTCCTCCAGCAAATCTGTCCGGTAGAAAAATCCTCCACCGGTGTCGCTGATGGTATCTTTGTTAAACTGTGGAATGCCATACAGACCACCGTTCCACTCAAGATTCGTCAGATAATCCTCCCGATAGGACTCATAATGTGCAAACAGCTCCGGTACCACGTCCCGATAAGCATTCAGATTTAGAAATGCTCCCTTCGCCACCTGCTGATAATAATCTGAAAAATTTCCATTTGAGATAAAATCATATTTCCCGGATGCGATAGCCATGTTCAACTGGGAACGCTCATCCCCCCACGGGATATAATCAAACCGCAGATGACATCCCAGTTCCTCTGTCATGGCATCCAGCTCCTCATAAAATTCGTCCATTCCATTTTCCGGCAATTGTCCAAGAGTGATTGCCTTCAGTGTTACATAGTTGCCCGTCTGTGCGTCATTGCTGTCCGTCTGCTTTTTGCTGTTGTCCCCTGCCTGTCCACAGGCCGACAGACACATTAACACTGCCACAAGCAACACTACGAGTATCTGCTTTGCTCTTCCCATTATTTCTTCTCCTGTTTTTCCACTTTTCCTCTATTGTAAAAAAACATAATTTATCTGTCAATTCAAGAAATATCATTCGTAAAGGAGCCTTAGCACAAAAAATCCCCACACAGATTTCTCTGCATGGGGATTTGTATTCTATTTGCTCTTTTTCCGATGGATATACATCCAACTGTCTGCATAATCCATTCGTTCCTGTTCCGACATCTTCACATACTGGGTATATTCCAGTTTCACCGGCTGCATCATCACACCGTTGCACTTGAAACATTCCACAGAAGCCCGTCTTGAAACAGTACGCATCCACCCGCATTCCGGGCAAATGAACAAACGCATCATTCTGTTGTATCCTCCGTTGAACCGGATCCATCATCGGTTGTCTGTGTTCCGTTTCCAAAGAATTCATCCTGTCCGCTGAAACGGTTATCCGCCTTCCATTCTGCCGTATATCCGCTCACATCCACAATGTGTTCGCTGTACTTTTTAACAGTCTCAGACGGTGTATAATTGTCTGTGCCATACAGTCTCTTGTGCAGCTCGATAACATTACTCTCCAGATCACATGGTGCTACCACGCTTCCGATGCTCTTGCTCGGAGTAAAGGTATCTTTGCTGTACGGGAATCCACCACTGTTTGCCATATCATATTTGATCATGACAGTTGCCATTCTGATAATGTCCTTCTTGTCCAGATCTGTAGAAATCTGCGGAAATACAGTATTGATCAGGCTGTTTAACTCTGGCAGACTTGCAGATTTTGCCTTCTTGATCATCTCTGTCAGAACACGGCGCTGACGCTCTGCCCGTTTGTAATCATCACCTGCTGTATAACGGATACGTGCATAAGATACTGCCTGTACACCGTTTAAGGTCTGCAATCCGGTATGTTCTACTTCTTCATCACTTCCGCCTACATACTGGCTGGTGTAAGATACATAATCATTCAGATATTTACGCTCTTCCTCACTCTCAACATCAATATCTACACCACCGAGAATATCAATCGCCTGTGCAACCGCTTTGAAATCAAAGGCTACATAATTATCGATATCAATATCCAGGTTACGGTTCAGCATCGTCACTGCCTGCTCCGGTCCACCGTATGCGTAAGCCGCATTGGCTTTCTGGAACTTCTCCTCCTGTCCCTCACCGGCAACATTCAGATAGGTGTCACGATATACAGACATCAGACTTACTTCATGCGTATCATTGTTGATATTCATCAGCATGATCACATCACTGTTACCGGACTCGTAAACACCCTGTTCACGGTTGTCCAGACCAAAACATGCAATAGTAGTATATCCTTCAAATGTTTTCTGAGTTTCTTCGGAAACCTCATTTTTTCCAACCTTTGTATCATCCAGTTTCTTTGATTTGATCAGATCCAGTTTACTGTACACAAACAGTGCACCTGCAACCAGGATCAAAATAATAATCTCAATAATAAATAAAATCAGTTTTCTTTTTCTTCTCTGTCTCTTGGAATTTTTTTTATTTCTTGCCATTTTTTATCTCCGTGTTTTCTTCGTCAACTCTTACCATTCAACGTTTGTAACTGCCCCGCCGGGACATGGCAGGACTATGCACGGTCAATTTTTTACATGCATGAAAATATCATACTCCAAGGACTATAAAAACTCAACTATTTATTTTCTTAAATTTTTTTAAACACTGCGGAACCGACCGGCAATGATTCCTGCATCAGTTCATATACATCCTGACAGAATTTCTCTGTATGTTCAAACACAAGGATGTCAAAACGTGCATCCTTCTGCAGCTCATCTTTATCTCTCATGCGCATTGCAAAAATATACTCCCGGTTCCCGCCATCTACCAGACTTCCTGCCGGTGTCATGATATGATACTCCGGTGCATTTGCGTATGTACCGAAGAATCTTGCATCTTCCGCATTCGCCATATAGATCACACCATAATGCGGATCCGGCTCACCCTCGCCAAACGGACGCTCAATATCCGCTTCTGTCATGGGAAGCCATTCCAATTGTTCTTCATCCCACTTACAACAGGCATAAAACAATGCCAGATCAAAATTGCTGGTGAATTCCAGCCATTCCTCCGGACCGCCGGCACATTCTTTTCTGATCCCCGGAATATATTTGTCCGCAACATCGTACTTCTGCAGATTTTTTCCTGTCGGTGCATATGCATTTTCACCCCGGAAATAATTAGGCAGAGAAAACTGCTTGGTAAAGGTGCCATTCGGCAAAATGATACTCTGATTCATCTCATACCTGCGGCGGTCTTCCAGCGAAAAAATACCCTGCGTCGGTGTCCACGGAATCCCCTGACGTGCACAGGCATCGAGTTCCAGATTTAACAATAATGCTTTTTTTCGTTCCAACTGCTGTGACAAATGCATTTCTGCAATGTCCCTGATAGATACTCTCTTTTCCATCTCTTTTCTCCTAACATTGTAATATTCTTCTCAGAATCTCTGCAACATTCTGGTTTGCAACTATTTTATCAATCTAGTCGTATTTTTCAAGAGACTTTTATATAATTGTTTAACATCTGCTCACCTGTCGACAGCATTCGACACGATTTCGACAAAATCCGACACGGATTCGACAGCAACGCGCATAGA